>Ga0222657_1000008_pt1 | contig 208782 bp, 161 predicted proteins | sample AntAcemetagen474_FD_179858 | JGI IMG/M metagenome (GOLD analysis project Ga0222657, IMG submission 179858) | Saline water microbial communities from Ace Lake, Antarctica - #474 | ecosystem: Environmental > Aquatic > Non-marine Saline and Alkaline > Saline | place: Antarctica: Ace Lake... | reverse complement strand
AATCGTTTGCATCAGAAACCGCAAGAAATGCTTAAGATGATCAAACCAAAAAACATATTAATCCTTACATCCATGCTTTTCTTGTACGCCTGCAGCCCCAGCCCAACCCCCAGTCCCCCCCCCCCCTGGAAGATAATGTTAATCAGTATCGATACCCTGCGGGCCGACCATCTCTCTGTATATGGATATGCCCGAGAAACCCCGAACATAGACGCACTGGCTCGTGATTCTGTGATTTATGAACGAGCTTACACAAATGGCTGCTGGACAATGCCCAGCCATATGTCAATGTTAACGGGGACTCTTTCTGCACGGCATGGTGTCAATATGTCGTGGTTTCACCGGGAAGGGAAAGATACCTACCGAGCTTTAAGTGAAGAGATAAAAACTATCGCTGAATTGCTCCCGATGAAGTCTGTTAAATTTGCTAGGTTGCCCGAAGCCTTGGGATTTAATCGCGGATTCTATATTTCAGAGAATAGCGACCCTTTTCAAAATGATACAGAATACAAGAGCTTGATTAGGCTTTTCGATATATTCAGTAAATCGGATTTTTTCTTTTTCGTTCATACCTGGATGGTTCACGCCCCGTATTCCGATGGCCTTTACTTTACCGATGATCCTGAAGTCAGAGACTATATCTATAATTTACGAGAGACAAGCAAAACTGGCAGCCTGGAACTTAATAAATATCTCGAGGAGAGTAACGCATTTACGGTTGAAAATTGTATCGATCTTTATGATGGGGGAATCCATCGTGTTGATCGCGAAATAGGTAGGCTAATGGAGGATTTAAAGAAGAAGAAGCTCTACGATGAAATGCTCATAATTATTACTTCTGACCACGGTGAGAATTTCAATGATCATTACAAAGGATTTTACGGCGATCACGGCAAAGATTTTTACGAAGAATATGTACGGGTGCCGCTGATCATCAAATTCCCATATTCCAAGCCAACAGGGCGGGTAAAGAACCCGGTATCTCTGATCGATCTGGTCCCTACAATCCTTGATTATTGCTCCGTTGATATACCACATCAAGTACAGGGTCAGATTCTACCGCAACCGGGAGACAAATTCAGCCGAACTATTATCTCAGAATCCACCACCAAATTGAAAAACTTGGAACGTAAGATGATCTTGCGGGATGACGTTAAACTAATAGTAGATATACCTAACCCTACCGGGCCAGAGAGGATGGGAGAAGTCAAAGATTATCGGGTTTATGACTTAAAGACCGACCCGGGAGAGAGTGATGATATATCCGGACATCAGCAAATGCTTCAGGAATTGGAGCAGACAATTAAAGACTCGGCAATCTCGGGATCAAAAGAGACCAAAATAGCGGAAGATACCAAGAAACAATTACGAGCATTGGGATATTTCGGTCAATAAGAATCCCCCGAAAACGAACGAGGGATAATGCTCATTGCCTATCGGCTGAATCCGGCGCAAAAGTAAAGACATTCCAGAGTTTCCCCCCCAGTTCATAATCCTGTCGGATAGAGCCGTTCACCAGCTCCCTCCGGAGAGGGATGGTGCTATCCCAGATTACGTAACGGATGGATCTATCCCGGATAAGAAGCGGGAGATAGTCGGGCTCCTCTTCCGCCCGGTCGTGATCGATAAAGACAATCTTCCGTTTACCGAGAGCCTTCCCCTGTACCAGGTGCCCGAATATCAGGTGCCGCTGGTTCTTCTCCTTGATGGCGACCGCCGTGGTTTCATCTCCGGCCATGATCATCTCGAAGATACTCCCGTTAAAATCCTTCCAGCGATAACCCGCAGGGTAGGGAGGGCGGATAGCACTGAGTACGCTGCTGAGAGCGGGAACTGGATCTTCTTCCCCCCGGAAACGCTCGATAAAGGAAGAATGAATGCTGAGACTGAAGAACGCTTCCCATACTCCCAAGAGAGAGACCACTCCGAACCAGGTATATCCAAGCCACCGGAATCGATGGAATTTTTTCCCTGAGGTGGCGATTTTTCCGGCTACGGCGGCCAGGCCGGGAAGCCCGAGCCCCACCAGCCAGATTGTGTAACGGGACATATGGTTATGGTTATGGGGCATGGCAAAGAACATCACCAGGCAGATAAATACCAGATCAGGTAGATACCGGGTTTCTGGGCCAGCCGGTGATCCCCTTGTCTGCTTCAGCCGAATAAATATAAGCCATACCACGGCGGGGATGCTCAAAAGCCAGGCAAAACCCAATCCCCCCCAGCGCGAATCATATACATAGTTACGGGCGTCATCGAGGTGAAGGCAGCTTATCCAGTTAGAGAGAATCCGCTCGGCTTGATTCCATTCTCTGGTGCCTTCTCGATACGGCGGCTTGAATTGACGGGAGATATCCACCCCATCAAAGATCTTGTACCCTCCCATCGATACCTCAACCGGATAAAGCGGATTTCCGGTTATAAACCAGTTCCGCATCTGCCAGAAGCCACCCAGAGCAAAGGCGAATATAAGCGCCGCCGCCATGGATACCAGCGCTCGTCGGGAAGGGATTAGGAAGGTGTGATCTGACTCGCGGGACCGATGACCCTTGCGACGCGCCGCGACAACCCGGAGCGCAAGGACAAGTATCCCCGCCGGAATTAAAGCCAGACCTGGGCCCTTGGATCCGACAGCCAGTCCCAAGGCCGCCGCCAGACCGGGGCAGAGTATCTCCATGGATACCCCCCGATCCAGCCGACGGACCGTTCCGAGCAAGAGAGCGAAGAAGGCCAGATAACAGGCCGCCGACGCGGTATCGACCATGGCGGTCAGGGATTGAGCCAGGTTGATCGGGATAAAGAGAAAGAGACAGCCCGCCGCCAGAGCAAACCCGGCCGGAGCCCCGAAGATAGCCGCTAGGGCGGCGATGGAAAATCCACCCAGGGGGATAAAGATCAGGTTGATCGAGTTCAGCAGGCGCGCGCTTCCGCAGATCTTCAGGAATATAAACCCGATTGCCTCCACCGACTTCGGATAACCATTCCAGGGATAGGCGACAATCGGTCCCCAATGCGGTGATTCCCCAACCGGAATCCAGTGGACATTCCCTTTCAGCATCCAGAAATGAATTGTCGGACTATGGTAATAATTACCGTCGTAGGAGAAGTCGGGGAGCGTGTAGGCAAGAATCCAGAGGACGAGATAGAGCAGTAGAGTGAGAATCACAAAGGCGATCGCGATCCGGCCCGGGGATGACAGCCGACTGGATGGAGAATGATTTCGCCGAAGGCGGACCCAATAATAAACGGCAATCCCAGTCGAGATCACAACTAAAAACACCGCGAAGAGGCGTGAAATCGACACTCCCAGCAGGCTGGCCACCAGGGTAATGACCTCGCTCCCGGCGAAGAAGACCGAGAGCGCGGCGACGAGTCCGAGAATTACCTCCACAGACCGCGCCGGAAGGGAGGGCGCCCCCTCCTGAGATTTATCTTGATAACTATCGTAATGTTTCTCCCGGCTCATCAATTCATTCGCCCCCACTTTCAGGAATGCCGACATTTCCGGCACGGTCACGGTACTCGGCCGCGATATAGCGCTGGGGTAGAACCGGAGTATCGAACGGAGTCTTCGGGCGATAATTCAGCGCCTCTCCATCCACTATCCAGGCGGCATCCCGGATAAAAGGGGTGAAACAATATATATCTTCCCTGGAGAAGACCCACTGGTACGTTCCCCGGAAAAAGCGTTCCATATGCCGGTTCCAGGAAAGCTCGGAGAGATAGGAACTGACTCCATCCGGAATGGAGACCGGCCTCTCCGGAGTAATCTCCCCCTTCACGATCCCGAGGCTGATCCGCTCCAGGAGCAGTTTCTGGTCCGCGAGTTCTTTTCCAAGCATGCTTACCGAACCCCTGACCACAATGATATTGAGAGCGGCGGCGAGAATCACCGAAATACAGATAATCTTCCGCGCCGTTCTCCTCCGGCAGAAGCGATCGACAAGAAGGGCGACGATCAGGACCAAAAAAGCGTTGGCGATATACTGGTAGCGGAACTGGAGGAAGAGGTCATTAAAATTTTCGGTAGTTATCCGGCCCACCGCGAGTACGAAAAAACCCGCACCGTAAAAGAAGAAGAGTCCTCCCAGAACGGCCGGGAGACTCCGGCGGATTTTCCCGATAAAAGCCACCAATCCGCTGAGAATGATGGAGATAATCCCGACCGTAATAACAGCGTTTCGCAAGAAACTCGAGCTCCAGACCGAGACCGGTCCGCTCATCTCAACATTATGCGCGAGTTGGAGAGGCGACGCGATAAAGGGAATGATATTTATCAGGCAGCCGTTATAAACGAGATTGAAGAAGACCGCGCATAAACCGACGAATATATCCCCGATATTGGGAAGGGAGATTGAACCGGAGGTATGCGGCGCGGTTCTGGTGATAATGAATATCAACAGGTAGGCGCAATAGATTGATCCAATCATTATGGCCGCCTGACGGCGACAGACTCTATTATTTCTTTTTACAAGCAGCAGAAGCCCTAACGGCCATAAAAGATATATCTCCAGGCAAAGCAGAGAAAATAATAGCAGACACCCGATTAAAACAAGAAGCAGCTTATTCCCTCCGTTTAGATACCTGTGAAAGAGAATCAGCCCCGACAGAAAAGACGAGAAGCTGAGCAGCATACTGGTATGAAATGTCCAGGTGATTATATCGAAATGGGTAAATAGAACCGAAAAGAAGAAAAGGAAGAGCAAAAGGATGCTCTTTTTAATTTCGAGCCTCCTTCCCAGCAGGTATAGCAGAATAAGATTCAAATAATAACAGGAGAAGGCGACAAGGTGATAGCCGAAAAACTTGGCGGCAAACAGACGATGCATCAGGTAAAGAATAGGATGGGCGACGGGGCGGAAGGTACCGTCCCGCCAGGGGTCATGATTGACTACAAACAGGAAACCCGGCGGACCGGGAGAAGCATCGACCAGGTGGAAAGCGTGAAGGGCCGACCACCAGTCGCTCCGGAGAGGATTATCGAATGAGGGGAAAAAGATAAATCCTAAAATCAATAGCAGGAGGACAAAGTAACCAACGACCATCCACCGTGAGATTATCTTACTAGAGTCATTCATCTATAGTTCTCGGTCATATTGTGTGGATACAATTTCATTACTGATACTGATTTTAGATATTACTAAATTTCAAATCACAAACCTGCTTGGTAGAACCGGGATTACGAAGGCGCCATCCAGTAGCATATTCCTTGCAATGGAGTTGAGTGCAACACTCTCAGTTTTGGAGATTTGTTTGGAATTTTGGTCCTTGTAATTTGGAATTTATTTGTTATTTGGCGCTTGGAATTTGTGATTTATTGTTATTTCTACCTTAAACAATGAAATAATGAAGATAATTCACACACACAATACTACTGTGCCCCTCATTTTTCTACATACACTCCCTCATCCAGATCCATCGTCCAGTAAGCATCCTGCTGATGGAGGCTGAAACCGCCCAGCTCCGCTGGAGAGAATATCCACTGGTAGGTCCCCCAGATTCTTCTTCCCATCCCCCGATTCCAGCAGAGACGGGGAAATGAAGTAGCGAATCCGTCCGGAAGATAGAGGCGCTGATTCGCGGTTATGTCTCCGCGGTCCATCCCCTCCCTGATATTCGCCAGAAGCTCCCTGAGCGGTGCCAGCCGGACCGAGACAATATCGACATGCCGGCGGGTATAGTAAATGTTGATGGAGAAAACGGCCAGAAGAATCACCATGAGAACGACTCTTCCCTTCCGGGTTAGACGAAAAAGAGCGGAGACAACTACTGCTGCCAGGAGAATGAGAAGGGCGTTGGGGATAAGCTGATAACGGAACTGCCGGATGATATGGCTGAAGTCACTGGTGGTCGAGCGGGCAGCCACCAGGGTCGAGAAGTTACTGAGGTAGAGAAAAACGAGAAAAGCGGCCGCGGCCAAGGCCTTCCGTTTTTTTCTCCGGATAAGCAGGAAGACTATCAGGCCGGCCAGAACCAGGGTAACGGCCCCGAGTCCGTATGCCAGTGTAAGCAGCCAGGGGAGCCTCCCGATGGGGATGACACCCAGCATCTCGCTGAAACCCCGGTAGCGTCCGGGAAAAGCCAACGCCGGGATGAGGTTGACACCAATACCGGTATAGAGAAGATTGAAGAGAGAAAAAACAACGCCTATCAGACCGGACGATATTGATGGAGATGGAAGCTCGCCGGAGAGGTGGGAGGTTGTCCTGGTAAGAAAAAACAGTAATCCGTAGAACAGATACACTATTGCCAGCAGAATAACTGTCAAGATGATATCCCGCCGTGCCGGACGGGATGATGATCGGCAGAAGAGCAAAATCAGGATCGCAGGGGGCCAGAAACAGAAAGTCTCATAGCAGAGCATTCCCAAAAGGAAGAAGAAGCCGGCCGCGAAGAGAATATAACCGTTTCTCCTATCCAGATAACCAAGATATAGGATAAACCCGATCATTAGCGCGCAGAGGCCAAGGAGCAGGGAAATATGGAAAGTGAGAGATAGTACGTCACAGTGTGAATATAGTACCGCGAATACAGCGAGAAACCCGGCCAGTTCCAGAGAACGCGCCCCCAGTCTCTTCCCCAGGATGTAGAGGAGAATCAGGAAGATGCAGTAGCAGAGAAAGTTGCTGATGTGATTCCAGACAAAGCTGCTCCCGAAAACCCGATGCTCAAGATAGAGAATAGTATATAAGAGTGGGCGGAATGTTCCGTGACGCCAGGGGTCGTGGTTGACGATGTAGGGCCAGACAGAGAGGTCGGGATCGGCCCGGACCTGGTGGAAGGTAAAGAAAGCTTCCCAGTAATCAACGTGGGGCGGGTTGGAGAAGGTGGGGAGGATGAGAATAGCCAGAACAAGAAAGAGAAGCGCGAAGTAGATTATTAACGGGAGGCGCTCTGTCACGGAGACTGCTCTCCTCCCCGATCGCTCGGAGAAACAGTATCGGGATCGATGACCAACACATAAAACCAGGATGAGATCCGGTCCCAGAGGCAAGCGCTCTCACCCAGTGCCCGCGGGACCGGTATATTGGGATTCCAGATTACGTATTTAATCCTGCGGGTTCGGAGGAATCGAGCCAATTTTTCCGGATTCCCGGCCGTCTCGCAGTCAAGAAAATAAATTTGCTTCCGCCCGAAAGCATCTCCCTGGGTTAGATGTCCCACAATATTCTTCTGTCCCGGGTAGCTATTCAGCTCTCCCAATGCGACCGGTTCGTTATCGGTGAATATGCGTTGAAAGATGCTCTCCCGGAGAGGAGGTAAAATATATCCCGCCGGGTAGGGTTCAACGGCGGCGCGGAAGAGATGTCCGACTTGAAAGGAGCCTTCCCAAACTCCCTGGCGATAGAGGGAAATTCGCCTGACCTGGGAGGAAAAACTATACAGTCCTTCTGCCCAAAAAAGCGTGATGACCAGGATTATCCATCCTCTCCCCAGGGTCCGCCGGAGGGGTGTGGAAGCTCTCCATACAGTCCCGGCGACAAGGGCAAAGGAGGGGAGGCCGAGGCCGTACAACCATATAACATATCTCACCTTGTGGTTGTGCCGGGGGGGCATGGCGAAGAAGAGGATCGCCCCAATTATCATAATGCCGATCCAGGCGGCAACGGAAGGAGGGAAGAGCCCTCCCTTAAGCGGGCGTTTCCTCAACCACCGCCGGATGATGTTCCACAGAAGCCAGGCGATAGAGGGGAGGCAGCCAAAGAGCCAGAGTAGACCGATCCCCCCCGAGTTGTGGGAGACTTCAGTGAGGGCGCTTCGCCAGTCATCGGGGTTATCCAGCCAGCTATAGATGACCCGAAATACCTGAGGCCAGTCTTTGTTGACCGGAGTATTCGGAGGGGGGAACTGAAAGGGTATCTTGACACCGGGAAAGATTGTTCTCCCTCCCAACCGCAGACCGATCGGATAAAGGGGAGTTCCGGTATGAATATAGTTGCGGATATACCAGTATCCTCCCACCCCGATAGCGATAACCATCACTATACCAATAAAGATTATTCCCCATCTCCACTTCAACCTCTCTGAGCGCCCTTTCCCGGCCGCCCGGATCCAGCAAACCCCGAGGAGTGCCGGAACGGCGAAGAATAATACCGCCGAGGTTCCTTTAGCGCTGATGGACAGACCAAGGGCGCACCCCAGAGCCGGGAGGAGCTTTGTGGGGTATTGACCAATTTCAAGTTCCCGGATGGTATATGCCAGCATAGCAAAGAGAGCAATATAGAAAGAGGCCACCCCGGCATCGATATATAAATTGACCGCATGGTTGATGACGTTGGGAACAAAGAGAAAGAGAGTCCCCGCCAGGATCGAGAAGCAGCGCCCGGCCCCCCAGAGGCGGGCGAGGGCGGCGATCCCCAGACATCCGAGAGGGATGAGCATAAGATTGATCCCGTTTAGAAGCCGGTTTATCCGGAGAGCGCGGAGAAAAAGGAAACCGATTAGTTCCACCCCTTTCGGGTAGCCGTTCCAGGCGTAATCGATCAGATCATTCCAGAATGGTTCGGAGTCGACAACAATCCAGTGGATCCGCCCTTTCAGTGCCCAGAAATGAATAGTCGGATTATGATACCAGAGGCCGTCATTTTCAGCATCGGGAAGAATATAAGCCAGCAACCATAACAGGAGATAAAAAGTCAGAGCAGCTATTAATACGATGACTTCTATCTTTCCCAGGCTTTTTTCTACACCCCGATCGTAGCCCCCTCGCAACCAGCGATAATAGATGGCTGCAAAAGCAACAGAGAAGATAAGGATCGCTACAGCCACCGGCCGGGAGATGATTATCTGGAACTGACTGAGGAATAAAGTCAGCACGGCCCCCGCGGCAAAGAAGATCAGGACTCCTCCCAGAAGGTGAAAGAGCGAGGATCCCTCATCTCCGCCGCTGGAATGATGAACAGTGGAAGTTCTGAGCTGAGTCATTCTTAGAACATAGCCCTCACTTCGTTGGGGCAACGTTATTAAGTGCCTAAAGTGCGCTAAAGTGCCTAAAGTTAAAAAATTTACCTTGCCGCCGGAGGGGGGTACTAAATTGTTTAATTTTTAACAGTTATTGTCCCAATGCTTTTTGTTGAAGAAGTAATTAATATCGGGAAAATTCCGAAACAGTAAGTTAGCGCCTACATCGCTGACTTAGGAACGGTTATCTTGCCCAACTGAAACTTGCTTCCATAGATGCCCTTTCGCCGGTCATAAAATAACGCAAATAGGTCATAAGTAATCGGCTGAACCGGAATCTCCCGCGTTATTACGAAAAATTCTCCTTTCCGCCAATAAGAGGTTCCAGGATAAGGCAGAAAGAGCCATTGTTCACTCTTCTTGTTTTGTCTCCTCCTTGGTTCCGAGAGTTTATCTCGATCGGAAGGATCCACCAGTCCGTGGAGAGCCAGCCGGAAGTTGGAAGAGATAGGATCGAGGGCCTTAAATAGGAGATAAATCCGGAGTAGACCCGGTCCGACTGCTCGAGTAGTCCAGTCGTAAAACTCGATATCATCGCTGATCCGGGCTTTCGGTTGGAGGCGAGACAAAAGTTCTCGATATCGTTGCCGGACCAACTCCGCTTTGGGACCGGAACGGCCATGGCAACAGCGGAGCCATTCCCACAACTGGAAAGGATCGTTTTCAGCAAGGATATCTTCCCGATTAATCGGGAGTTTGTCGATTTGCCGCATCACCCCCAGAGGTATCTGAGTACCGTGTATGCCTTGAGAAGAATCAAAGTTCACCCTTAGCTCAAAGGGAAAATCGGGAGCGGTAATACCCGCACTAATAACAATATACTCTCCCACCTCCCAGAATTTTGTGGGGGGCAGAGGCTTAATACGCCAGAGCATATACCCCTGCTTCCGAGAAGGCTCCGGGAGAAGGGATGGATCCGCCAGTCGACCTGTAGTAGTGATACTATAATTGGATTGGAATTCCTCGATAACACGAAATAAAAAATAGAGGCGAAAGCGATCCTTACCAATTTTTTGAAAGTCAAACTCAACCAGTTCCGCCTCATCACAGAGCTTCCCGATTTCCGCTCCTTTCTCCTTGATTTTCACAGTGAGCTGACACCACTTTTCCTGGAGGGCATTGGTTACGGCTTCCGATTTCTTGAGGGCGATTATATAGTTGGACCGCGTTTCATTGATGGCAAAAAGATCGTCAGCCGCTTCAATCTCCCTGAGGAATGCTTGCTCGTCATAAATCATAGGAGGGAAGGAATATTCATCTCGTTCCGGCGAACAAGCCTGAGTTGCCAGAAAGATCCAGATTATCCCGAATGAATAAATAAAATTCATGCAGGTTCTCTTCTTTAACATAATTGCTTAATACCTCCCAACAAGACTTAATATTCGTCGCCACAAGAATAACATGCTCGGGTATATTGTCCAGAGCGATTTTTTAAAATCAACTTGGATGCCCCCGCAGTTCTGGCAGGATGCTTGCCGGAAGCATTGTCCAGCAGATTCTTCTTTCCTTGGAGGGTGTCTTCGTGCTAACTTACTTTTCTAATTGGGACAGGCATGGTTCCCCTTAATAACTCATAATTTCACTGAGGAGAAATAATCCATGAAAAAAGCTCTGATCACCGGAATAACCGGCCAGGACGGTTCCTATCTGGCTGAACTGTTGTTAAGCAAGGATTATGAAGTACACGGAATCATCCGGAGGGCTTCAACCTTTAATACCCAGAGAATAAACCACATCTACCGGGATCCCCACAGCCCTGACTCCCGCCTTTTCCTGCATTACGGCGACCTCTCGGATTCCGAACAGATTTCTAATATACTTCACAATATTCAACCGGATGAAATATATCATCTGGGAGCGCAAAGCCACGTACGGGTAAGTTTTGACATCCCGGAATACAGCGGGAATGTCACCGGCCTGGGAACGACACGGATCCTGGAAGCTATCCGACGAACCGGTTGCCGGTCAAAGTTCTACCAGGCTTCCTCAAGCGAGATGTTCGGCTCCTCCCCTCCCCCGCAGAATGAGAAGACCATCTTTCAGCCCCGCAGTCCTTACGCATGTGCAAAGGCTTACTCATTCTGGATGACTAAAAATTACCGGGACGGCTATAATATCTTTGCCTGCAACGGCATTCTCTTCAACCACGAATCTCCCCGGAGAGGTGAGACTTTTGTAACCAGGAAGATCACCCGGGGGATTGCCGATATCCTGGCCGAAAAGCAGGAGTTTCTCTACTTGGGCAACCTGGAGGCGCAACGGGACTGGGGTTTTTCGCCGGAATATGTACTGGCAATGTGGATGATGCTCCAGAGGGATGAGCCCGAAGATTTCGTCATCGGCACCGGTGAGACTCACTCGGTCCGGGAGTTCGTCGAAGCGGCCTTCTCCTACGCCGGCCTGGATTGGAAAAAACACGTCCGGATTGACCCCCGGTACTACCGCCCCACCGAAGTAGAAGCCTTGAAATCCGATCCCTCAAAGGCCAGAGAGTACCTGGGTTGGTCAGCCCGGATTACTTTCAGTGATATCGTAAAAATCATGATGGACGCCGATTTAAGGAAAAACTCAATTGACAGCCCCGGGGAAGGTGACATAATCATTAAAGAGAAAATGGGAGAAAAGTGGTGGGGGAAGGATTAAAAATTTATATGCAACTATTCAGGTAGAAGGTTAAAGGCTGAAGGTCAGTAATCATAGGTGACAGCTAAAAATGGGGAGCCCAGCCTTGTGGGAGAGGTTTTAAACCTCGATCCAGGGACGAGCAATCGGGGTTAAAAACCCCTCCCACAAGGAAAATACTTTTTATTGATTACTGACAACTAACCCTCAATTTTCAACTTGAACACCAAAATCCTGGCAAGGCGAGCAATGCGGCGCCTTTAACCTTTAACCTTCAACCTAAAAACACTTCAGCCTTCAGTCTTCAACCTAAACACCTATAAACGGAGTTTATAACAATCATGACCTCATTAAAAAATAAGCACATACTTGTCACGGGGGGAGCCGGTTTCCTTGGCTCCCACCTGGTGCGTCTGCTCAAAACAAAAGGATATAATAACGTTACCGTACCCCTGGAAGAAAATTGGGATCTATGCAATGAAAGTGCCATCATTGGTCTGCTGAAATCAGAAAAGCCCGAGATTATTCTCCACTTGGCGGCGGTAGTTGGCGGCATTGGCGCCAACCGGGAAAATCCCGGTAAGTTTTTTTATGATAACATCATCATGGGTGTTCAATTGATGGAACAGGCCCGGCGATACGAAGTGGAAAAATTTTTAACCGTGGGAACTATTTGCGCTTACCCAAAATTCACCCCGGTACCTTTTAAAGAAGACGACATCTGGAAAGGATACCCGGAGGAGACAAACGCCCCTTATGGACTGGCCAAGAAAATGTTGTTGGTCCAGGGACAAGCCTATCGCCAACAATACGGTTTTAACGCCATCTATCCCCTCCTGGTCAACCTATACGGACCGGGGGATAACTTTGATCCCCGAAGTTCCCACGTGATCCCCGCCCTGATCAAGAAGTGCTTTGACTCTCGGGATGCAGGGGAAGAAAGCATTACGGTCTGGGGCACCGGGAAAGCCTCCCGGGAATTTATTTACGTGGAGGACGCCGCGGAAGCACTCGTTCTGGCTCTGGAACGTTACAACAAACCCGCCCCCGTCAACATCGGGACCGGACAGGAGATTACCATCCGGGAACTGGTTCATTTGATTGCCGAACTATCCAGTTTTCAGGGGGAGATTTGCTGGGACACCGAAAAACCGGACGGTCAGCCCAGAAGATGCCTGGATACCTCGAAAGCCAAACAGGAATTCGGTTTTACGGCGAAAACCACTCTGCGGGAAGGTCTGCGAAAAACGATAGAATGGTACCGGGAAAATCGGGGATAATTCCCCACGTTCTACCGCTTCCATCGGACATTTTTCATTTCTTGCAGCAAGAGGCGAAGTTCCTTATCCCATCGATCCAGAATGTATTTTTTTGAAAAATGCTCCTGGTAGATGTTGTGGCAATGCTCAAAGATACCGCGCATATTCTCCCTGGAAACTGCCAATTTTTCCAACTCTGCCGCCACGGCCTGCAGCGTCTCGGGCTGCAAAACCCATCCCACCCTATATTCCTTAATCCATTTTGCGATAGCTGAATCGGGGCTCCCGGAAAAAATCACCGGCCTGCCAATGGCAAGGGCTCCAAAGAATTTGGAAGGGACAACGGTCCCGGTCCATCTCTCTCTAAGGCTTACGATATGGATATCGGCGGCGCTGAGCCTCTCCCACAATCTCTCCTGGGGGGCAAAAGGCACAAACTTGACGTTATCGTCCTGCAGTAAAACGGCGGACTGAAGAAGATCAACGCAATTACCTCGAACGCTTAAGGCAAGATTGATGTTTTCACCCCGCAAACGTCGCATCAATTGAAGAATAAGATCGTAGGAGTGGGCTCTGCCGAAATTACCGGAATACATCAGCCCAAGCCGCGGATCCCCGAAGATCGTCTCTCTTTCCGAACTATCAGGTTGTAGAGCGTTTCTGGGTTCGGCCAGAGCCCATGGGGTCAACGTTGCCTCCTGCGCGCCTGATTCATACACTTCCAACTTTTTACGCATACAGGAACCAATATCCACTATCATGGCACAGTTTTTATACGCCAAACGCAAAAGGTATTGGAATATCCTGACCATGAAACTCCCGTCTCTGAAAACACCGTCGGCAATAGCCGCTTCAGGGTAAAGATCGAAGCACCAATGAACAATGCGCATCCGAGGACGAATCATCTTCCAAAAAATGGCAACGAGAACACTCAGAACCGGATCCGTCCCGACCACTAACACATCAGGAATATGCTTTTTCCTGAAGGCAAGAAGGCTCCAGGCGCAAATCATCCAGGCGGCATTCAGCAAACGCCCACTCCTGGAAGACTGCCGAAAACGCGGACGCCAGAGCCGCCGGACTTCAATACCATTCCAATTCTCTCGGGCGGAAAACTTTTGTGTATCGTCACAATGTCCACGGTTGCTGGATATAGCTTCGACTTGCCATCCGCGATCTCTTAATCCTTCGCATAATCCAGTGAAGAGTTGAGCGCTGACAACATCATCAGGGTGAAAATAGTGGTATAATACCAGGATCTTTGCCATAGAGATTATCCGTGGGTGGAAGCTATCATCGACATTGTTTTCGGCTGCCCTTTTCTGACATGCCTATTATACAATCGAAGTCCTTCCCGACACCTTCTCTCTTGATTTTCGCAACGATTTTCTGGAGAGACCCCCATCCCCTTTCGTCGGTATGCCAGTTCGGCGGAATATTCTTGTAGAAATTCCTGCAGTGTCGGCATAACCCACGATCGTCGAAGGTATTCTTCGGATCCGTAGTATCCATGACACAGTTTGTGCATATTTGATATTCTTTTTGATTCATATTTCCGGCACTCATATTAATGATCCTTTTTATTAATCAAGGAACTTGGTAAGGGCGGTTTGAAACTGTCTCAGATCTCTGCATACTGGCACAGTGTCGTTCTCAAAAATGCATACGCTGTCACTGCCTGGCACAAACAAGACATTGATCCCCAATCCTATCCGGTAATCCATTGCCAACGTGGAATACCGTGTAATGAGTAAATCGATGTTCTCGTGTCTTTCTCGCAAGAAGATTTTCAGGTTCCGCGATTCGATCCGATGTTGCAGGGGAAAATCCCGATAGTTGTGATGCAAGTATATGAGCAATAAGGCATTTCTGTTTTCTGCGTATGATAACACTGTATCAATTATCTTGAGATCATAAGGCGTACTATCTTGTCCAGCGAAGGCAATCACTTTATCAAACGATTGGCGATCCAAGATATGCCAATTGATGTGGGACGTGTACTTGCGATATTTGATTACACAATCTGGATTGCTCAATAGTTTTTTTACAAACCACGGTTCAGACTCTCTGAAGAGCAAATGGTACTCGTCAAAGTGTAAAGGAGAGTACTGGTGAGGTTCTGGAGGAAGTTCAAAAAGCCCATGTTGATATCCCACCAGCGAGAACTCGAGGCCAATGTCCCGGTATGTTGATAGGAACGAAGCGTTGACTTCGAATTGATTTGCAACCGCCACCTCCACGCGCCCGAGCTTCTTCAATGCCATGTATTGCAGTGTGTAGTCGGCAAAACGCAAATAGCCAATATTACACAGGCGCCGAAAGATTTTGAAATCGATCCCACGTTTGTCACATTCATCTCGACAAGATACAAGGAACTGTCTGAGACTTCCAAGGGCGCGCCAGGCCACCCCGCATTGTTCACGCAATGTCAGTACGGACAGAATATGCGGGTATTGCAGGAAACGAAAGTTGTGCAAACCAACCCGAAAAACTTGTCGCCCTGTGCCGAGGTACTTCAGATGGGTAACATTGGAAATAAGGGAAATGGCCCCACTCGCTTTTGCACGAGGAACAATCGCCAGGTACACACAGTTGCACAGCGTCGCAACTGCCCACCTGATTGCCCAAAGCCTATGCTTCATGCCGTGCTCGGGGCCAAAAGCCATAATCGAGAACCAAGCGTTGGGTTTTGACAAGGGGACACTCCGACGGCGATAACAATTGACCTTGAGCAAGTACTCGTTCCAGAAAGCTCGGAAGGCGGAGTTGGTTAATTTGCGATATATGTCAAAATCTGATATCATTTCTTAAAATCAATTCCGTGGATGAGTATCTCCGCCAATTCCCGAAAGGCGCCATATCCTCCACGATGGCTCTACGTCAGTTTGAGTATTTTGCGTCGTATGGCGCCGGGAAACGGCGCTTCAGGCACGTTCACCCCCCTCCGAGACGGAGGGCGAGGTAATTTCTTGTCCAGAACATGACACTGATTTCTGAGCACCTCGATTTCGAGGACTAGAAATTCGGAAACTCCCTCATCCGGTTCAGAGCTGTTATAAACCCTTCTCCCCCATTGTGGTGTCCACTCCAGATTTCAGGGACCCAAGTAAATTCTTTTTCCGCTATAATATCAATCACGTCTTGCCACGGCACATCGCCCTCTCCCACTTGAATTCCTTCACCGTCAATGCCGGTTGCGTCGCCGATATGGACGTGGCGAATATAGGGCAAACATATTTCCGTGAACTCTGTTAAGGTGCGGCCAACATCATTACAATAAAGCTGGGCGTGTGAGGTGTCGTAAGTCATTTCTAAGTCTCCAGCCTTGCAGAACGCCACCATTTCCTCAGGAATCTTGAAGGCGTTCTGATACCACTGTCCCCCGAGGTACCATGGGCGAGGAGGAAGATTTTCGGGCATCAGAAAAAGGTCTTTTGCGTCCAACTTCCTGAAGCATTCCAAGGCCCTGTCGTACATCGGGTCGGTATCTGGGTTCGGTTCATCGAGCGACATTCCGCCGATGTGTATGATAATGCCGCCAGCGCCATCAAAGTAGGGCTCATACTGCTTGAACCGATCAATGGTCCGCTGTAGGAGTTCAACCGAATTATCCCTGATAACCTTGTTGGGCGAGCAGAAATCAACCAGCCGGCGATTGAAAATTTCGGGTGCGTGCACGAATAGCTGCACTTGGTATCGCTCCTCCAGTGGCTCGAACTTCGAGCGTACGTCGTCTTCGCTAAAATGGAATTCGACCAAATTTGGCGCGTAGTGGAGATAGTCGGCCCAGTCGTGAAGCCGCACTTTGAATCCCCAAGGATGCCGAAAATCGCTACTCTGAATGCGGAGCACCTCATGCCCGCTCAGGTCGGCTTCTATGAAATAATCGCCCTCCGCGATGTCGCGTTTCGCCTGGGTTCCCACGACTTCTGCCATTCGCTGGGGCGAAAGGCCCTTCCCAGGACCCCGAACGAGTAAATCCTCCTCTTTGATGACTTCTCCGAGGCTAAGATCGCGCGCGGCCACCAGGCTTTTTCGGAGGACCTGGCGGTTCAATGCTTCCATGGTCGAGATTTCTTTTTCGTTCTTGCCGAGCGCGGTTTCCAGATTGCGCAAGTCGCGAACCATTCGCGTGAACCCTTGGGGTTCGAGACTGGCTGGATGATCGGGGCCGGGGAGGGTGCGGTCGAGCGTAATGTGTTTCTCGATGATACAGCATCCCATCACGCGTGCCGCTACTGGGATCATGATTCCTCGTTCGTGGCCGCTATACCCCACCGGCAACCCATACTGTTTGAGTGTATCGATGAAGCGGAGGTTAATGTCCTCAAAGGGGGCCGGGTATGTGCTGCAACAGTGAAGGATAGCCGACTCGACATCGAGCGTTTTCAGGAAGTCTACAACACATTGGATTTCATCGATCGTGGACATACCTGTTGAGATAATGAGCGGCTTGCCCTTGGATGCAATTCTTTTCAGCAGCGGCGTGTTGGTGAGGTCGGCCGAAGAGACTTTGTAGGCAGGAACGTCGAGCTCTTCCAAAAACTCGAGGCTTTCCTCATCCCAAGGTGTGCACATGAAAAGAATGCCGCGCTCGTCGCAATGCTCCTTGATGCGCCGGAATTCATCTGGTGTGAGTTCCATTTCTTTGAGTATGGGAAGCATGTACTGAAAAGCCCATTCTGCCGTGTTCGGGTCATCCAGCAGCTTCTTTGGATACAAGCTCTTGATATTCCGCTTTTGGAATTTGACAGCGTCGGCCTTTGCGTCCACCACCGCATCTACCAATTTCAGCGCCATTTCGAGGCTGCCATTATGATTAATGCCGATTTCGGCAATAACGAAACAAGGATCCTCACCACTAACGCGACGCCCTGCAATATGAAGTGAAGGCATGGTCATATAGAACTCCTTTCATGGCCTCTTGCACATGAATTGCCATGTATTCTAGCGATTACAAGCTAGCTGTGTCTAATTTGTAGTACATCTTTGGGATGAACGATTAACATCAGTTAAATCAAAGCGGCACGTACCGTGTCAGGAGTGCCCTTCACGGTAGATGATCGCTTGTTCGGCAAGCCAAAAATCCATATCGGAATCGATATCCAAGGAGTCGATTGCCATCATTTCGACCATCTCTATCTTGCCGCCTAAGCGCGTTTTTTGTTTCATCAATAGATCGTGCTTCGTGACGTAAACATTTCCATTCTCCACGTATTTGGGCCGCATATCCTGCCGTCTCGGGCGGTGGACGGGGTCATAGGACGGTTTAACGCCGGCCGCCGTTCGTTCCCAGAAAAAATAGCGGCTTTCCCTCACAGTGAGAAGCGAATCGGATTTTGACGTGCGGAGCTTCGTGATGCAATCGTCGATTAAGGTCGGTGGACGAAGGGGCGTTGTGGGCTGGAGGAGCACAACCAAGTCGATCACGCATCCGCTACGTTCCAGCTCCTCTACGACATGGATCATGCAAGGCTCGGTAGGTATTGTATCTGTTGCCAGCTCGGGTGGTCGCATAACGACTTCGGCCCCCAAGCCCCATGCGATATCCGCAATCTCATCATCATCAGTCGATATGATCGTTCGATCAACCAGCGATGCGCCCAAACTGGATTCGATACTGTACGCGATCAATGGTTTCCCCGCAAGCTGCCGTATGTTCTTCCTCGGCAGGCCCTTTGATCCTCCCCGCGCGGGTATGATCGCTATTGTCTGCTCTGATGTAGCCACACTCTCATCTCCTTTTAATAAAGCCTGGAACTCTCATATCGTCCTTAACGAGAAACGATACCGTTACCTAAACTGCCTTTCATGTACCAGTAGACATTTGCCCCGCGTACTCTGTCGCGAGGACTCCAGCCGACCTCCACAATGTCGGTTGGGAATGCGTCATTTTCCAAGATATCAGGTGCCTTTGTCACGGTCACATCCTATCATTCCGTGCTGCCAGGTCTCGATAGAGTTCTTCGTACTGGTTCAGCATGTGCTCAACCGTCCAAGAGGACGCCTTTTCGCAGGCCCATCCCGCTCTTTCGGCGGCACTGCTTTTGTCGGACAGCAAAATTTCTATAGCCCGAACGATGTTACTCGGGGAATGGGGGTCGACCAGCAGCGCCTCATCATCGGTCAATATTTCGCGATGCTCCGGAATATCTGAGACAATCAACGGACATCTGCATAACATCGCTTCTTGAACAACATTGGGGCATCCTTCAAAGAAACTAATGGAAAGCAGTGCGTTTGCTATCTTCATGATGCCCCAGACATCTTCTCGTTGTAAGTATCCCAGGAAAAGCACATTGTTTTGTAAACCAGCCGCAATTACCTTTTTTTCCCATAACTCTCTTTCGACTCCGTCTCCGCAAACGAGAAGCTTAACCGGCGGAATGTGGGATGACAGATGGGATACGACATCCAGACATGCCTGAAAGTTTTTTGCATTCGTTGCAGTAGCATTTAGACGACCGACGTAGCATAGAATAATTTCACTGTCTCTAACTGGCAACTTTGACTTATCATAGGCGGGAACATCAAGTATTCGCCGTACTTGTTGCCCGTTGCGAATCATCTCATTTCGAAACGGCCGCCTGTCACACCAATATTCATCTCCAGAGAGAGAATTGGACACAACGGTTGCGCGTTTCGCAAGAAAATGGCGTACTTTGTCTTTCCATGTAGCTTGTTTGTAGGATTCCTTGGATGTTGATTCCATAAGAATCCATCTGGTTTTAGTCAAATATACAACAATCCCCCCAAGAACGTCCATCTGGGTAGACCATGTCTGAATAATGTCAGGTCTTTCCCGCTTTGTCAACGAAAGCAAACTAAAAAACATGCGCACGTCATAATTGCTCGACGCTTTGACAGGATGCAGCGTCACGCCGTCAAGTTCAACATCTTCGGTGTTTTCGCCTTTGTCAAGATAAGCAACGTGAACTGCGTTTCCCCTTTCCGCCGTACCCGTGGCGATAAGTCCCATCCGCCGCTCCATGCCGCCCCCCGTCAACCGGGGGATTATGTGGAGAATATTCAATGAGTTCATGAAACAAGCATCCCTCGTATATGCGCGCTCGTTGCGCGTGCCCACCAACAAAGCTCACCTGCCGCTATAGAGCGCAGCGGAATAGCGGTCAGATGCAGCGCCTTGTTATGCCGTCATTTCTTTCTTATATATGATGGTATGTGTGAAATCGGTAGTTTCTCAATAATGACATTCTTTTCCAAAAAAAACTCATCTATCGCTTTTGTTTCTCCAGCGACTGTGCCAAAGTCATCAAATACGACAAGACCATCTCTTACAACTTTGTCAAACAGATGGTTCAGAATGACCACAGATGGTTTATAGACATCAACGTCAATGTGCAATAGAGCTATTTTTAGCTCAGGATGATTAGAAATATACTCTGGAAGTGTATATACAATATCGCCTTTAATGAGTTCATAGTTTTCGAACCTCTTGTGAGAAAGGACTTCCTTCAACGCATCAATTGATATTCCGTCTTCTGCATCGCCTTCAAACCTTTTTACAAATGCCTGATCATTAGCGTAATCCTGCTTAGGGAATTTACCGAAAGCATCAAATCCTATGATTTTTCTAGAATGTGGGCTTTCCAATATTTCCCTAAATGTGCAAAACCTTATGAGAGATGCTCCTTTTAAAAATCCGCACTCAACAATGTGCCCAGGCAGATTGACTATGGATTTGTATAGCTCATAGTGAGCAAGCATTTTGGGGATTCTAGTCAGATGGCTTGTTAAATAGAAGCCATTTTCGTAATCCTATTGCTGGTCAATGTCGAACCCGAACAGGTTCTTCCCCATATTTGTTTCCTCCTTATTTTGCGCGATAACAGTTGATTGACTCTCGAATCCGCATCATACGCTTTTCTCTCCGGTCTGGGAAAGCAAAGATTTCCGCTTGATCAAACGCACATTACGAATGTCTTTTATTGACATGCAGAACTGGGGACTACCAAATTTGGAATCATACTTGAAAAGCAAATGAGGAAAATAGACCGTGGCAAAGAACATCCCCAGTACTATATATAATGTCCGCATATCTAGGAGGCTACCGACAACGAACAAAAACAATACCACAACAACAAATTGGGAAATGGAATTGGTTTGAAATACTATTTCTACACCACACCGACTATGCTTTCTGTATAGCTGAAATATCAGCAAGCCAAAGGCGAGAGGATACAAAACACCATACTCCATAGCACACGTAAGCGCCTCACTGTGCGCTATCACTAAGATGGAATCATTTTCCAGATAATAAGCTTCCGAGCCACATCCGTGTCCCAATAGCGGTTTCTCCTTGATAAAGGACCTGTAAACAGTTTGAGCGCCGAGTCGGGCCTCGATACTTTCATCATCCTTGATGCTTTCTTTTGTGCTTATCTTGAAACTTAGCATCGTTTCCATACGGTCAATCAAGTCCTTTTCCTCGCGGATCACAGAATTACCCACACTGGATAGATAATGCCGTGTCCCAATAACTCCACCAACCAGACAGATCATCAGCAAACAAATCTTCAGATAGTATCTTCCACTTATCAACCGCTTTCTCAATGAATACACGAGGCTAACCATCACAATGATAACAGCTATGAGTATCCCAATCCTCGATCCTGTCAATAGCATCACTAGAAGCAAAGCGAGGATCGACACCAGCTCAGACAGGCCATTCTTCCGCTGCAATAAGGAGAACCAGCCGATGAACAGGAGCCCCAGGCCAAAGGCAAGCCTGTTCGGCTGCATAAAAAAACCGAACGGACGCCCAGTAAACTTAGTTCTGCCGGTGGCGATCAGAGCAACCGATTCAAAATAGTCCGGCATCAGCATACTAAGCACCAAACCTACTACAGAAATGACCAGACTGATGGACATTACGCGATGCATTGCGGGCAAACCATTAGTCACCGTGTAAACCACGGTACAGAAGAAGAGGGAAAAGTAATACAGCTTCAGACCGATCTCACGGATATTGATCGAGGGGGCATACAGAACGGTGACGAGCGGCCATAGAACCAATACAAACAGCCAGCTCCCCATGCCTCTTCGGAGGAATAGCAGCACAGAGTACCTAACTTTGACTATCAGGTAACAGACGTTCAAGGCCAATAGCGCAAGACTTATAGTACCTATTGTAACGCCGAACTGTGGCGCAAGAAAAGCAAACAGTCTTGTTGCATTCAGAACCAGAACGATAAAGAATATCTTATCTATCATGGCCTCTATTACTTATCAAATTCGATCCATACATTATTAATAATCCATCTCCGGCGCCTTCAGGTCGGGCAAGCCCAAGGCATCTATCAGGTGCAAGTGCTCCGGCCAGTAATGTCCCTCGTGCCAGGAGAGATTACGGTCAAAGTAACCCGAGCAGTTATAGATGGCGCGGGAGAGGAAGGTATAGCTGACTTCACAAAACTGGGGTTGGTTGTCCGGGTCAAAGAGGAAGTCATACGCCATTGATTGGAATTTTAAGGCCTGCGAAACTTCAAAGGCGATCTTGACGCACCTTATATCAACCTGGCTGAGGTCATAGTCGATCATCCCGCTCCCCGAAGCGCGGAAGTCATTTTTCCGGGTAATCCGGCGGAATGCAAAGGCACGATCCCCGATGATAGTAATCCGGGTATCAAATGTATTATTTAGCAGGAACTTCTGGAAGAGGGCATAATTTTTGTGAACCTGCCAGAAGGGAGAGGCATCAAGCCCTTTACCACGCCGGTAGATATTTCCCGCCAGATGGTGAAGTTCCCGGTAAAGACTGAAATATTTGAAGCGGACCGAGTTTAAATTGACGAACTTTTCCGGATAGATTCCCGGGCCGAACATCCGTTTGACTAATTTCCGGGCCTGACCACAATTCTTGACCAGGATGACGTTCTGGGAACCGGCTCCCCCCCGGAGCTTGAAGACGACGGGATAATCCGCTCGATCCGCCCAGGCCAATGCTTTCTTCCTATCCCAGAAGATATAACTCTCTACCATCGGATAGCCGAGAGGTTTGAGCAGGAGGTACTGCTTGATCTTATCATCATAATGCCAGCAGGTATTTTGATCGGGATAGCATTTAATCCCCAATTTTCCTTCAATAACCGGCAAAAGATCGTGGGCGATCTGGCGATCGGAATCCACCTGGCTCCAGCGAAGGATGAAGAGATCAAGCTGCTTTACTTTATCCCAGAAATCCGTTTGGCTTGCCTCCAGACGAACAAAAGGAATATGGTTATAAGAAAGAATCTTTTCATAGGCGCTCAACACGGGGGGATAGTCTCCGTTGACCGTCTTCATTTTATATATACCCACCATCATTTTTAATTCCTTCGGGTTTTATCATCCAAAATCGTCAATAATGCTTCCCGGTGCGACTCACAGCGGATATGATTGAGCTGTTTCCGATAAGACTTTTTTGAGCGAAAGCAGGAGGGAAAGTGGAGTTTATTGTTGAGGCGCCCCAGCAGCCGACCGTATCCCTGTATTCCGTTGAGGTACTGTTTTTTCATCTTCCGGCAGTAATCAAGCCATTGTTGCACAACGAAACCTTCTTCCGCCAGGTTTCGCGAGCGCGCTTCGATCAACGAGCGGAATTTCCGTTCCTCTTCCACCCCCATCTTTCGGACCCCGGCTTCCCGTTCCGATTGAAGATAAGGAACTATCTCCATCCGTGCCGACTGGTTTTTCTCTAAATCAAGCTTTACTAAAAATCCTTCGTACCAGGCTCGGTCTCGCCCGGGCAGATCGAAGAGGAGATTCCCCTGTCCATAGATCAGGTGAGATCCCCGGTAGGTTTCGTAGCACCCGGGGCAATGAGTATGCTGACAGATAACGGCGCCGGCGCCTTCTTCCGCCATAAAACGACAGATTTCGCGGAGATGCGGAGTGGGGTAAGGATAATTTTCCACTCCCCCGTGGAGGAGAACGATGATGAAATCAGCTTGCCCTCGAAGATCCCGCATTGTTCGCGCGAAGCTGATCAAGTCAAGAGGGTTTGCCCCTCCGCAACTCTCCGTAGCAATAGAAAACTCGTGTTCGGCCATTCCAACCAGCGCTATTTTGAGTCCTTTATATTCCTGGACTATGCTCTTCCGGGCCGCTGCGAGATCTCTCCCCCCTCCAACGGTAGCAATACCGCGAGAATGGCAGGCCGTCAGGGTATTCTCCAAGCCGCGCGGGCCATGATCCATTATGTGATTATTGGCGAGATTAAGAATATCAATCCCCGCTGCTTTCACTCCGGAAATAACTCCGGTCGGAACACCCAGAACAGGACCGGTCTTAGAGATCGGCGTCTCTTCTTCTATCAAAGGAGCTTCCAGATTGATCACAGAGCAGTCAGACTCCAAGAAAACCGGCAAGAGACTATGAAAAATCGCTTCAGCATCTCCCCGAACACAAGGATCCTTATTCACTCCAACCGGACAAAAATCCCCGCCGATTACTATCTCAATCATAAGAATATCTGCTAATTTATGAGCTTATTTGGCTACTTAAAAAACAAAATTCGAACGTCTAACATTCAACTTCGAAAGTCGAACAAGGCATTGACAACGTCAACTGTCACCTTTCTTACAGACATATATCAGATTCTGACCAAGATACGTGAAAAATCTCTGCCGGGCGAGAAAAAACTCTGTTTTCCTCAGAAGCGGACGGGGCAGCAGAAGGCTGCTCTCTGTTGCCGGCAGCACCCCGAAATGAAATACATCTTTGACGGTGAGGCCATTTCTTGCTACCAACCCTGACGCGGCATCGGGGGACATCCCCTTATAACCCGGACGGCCGGCTAACCGGGCAATCCGATTGCGAAGGCTGGCCTGATTCTTATGATTATTAAAGACCAGTATCCCATCCGGTGCCAGATGCCGGGAGATCACCTCCATGACTTCTTCTCTCAGTTTTGACTGAGCGTTCGGGAAAAATCGAAAGGCAGTGATAAGGTCGAAAACCCGGTCATCCAGAAGATCTTCACGCGTCAGATCGGCCTCAATGATCTCGGCTTCCGGAGCCGTTTCCCGCGCCACCTCCAGCATCGAAGGCGATAGGTCAACTCCTACCGATACCGTGGCGCGGTCTGAAAGATATTTCAGAACTCGGCCCGTCCCGCAAGCAAAGTCCAGATGTCTGAATACGTCCTGGCCCGTGAGTCCGGCTGAAACTCGATCAAGTATGCCGCGCTCATGCTCCCAGACCAGCGAACGATATGGTTGGTCCAGGAATTGACGATGGTAAGATCGTCCCTTTTCGGGGGCCAAGTGACTGTGCCGGTAATCTGATTTTATATCATTCATAAGGCGGTTAATCTCCCGAGTCGTAGGTCCTTAACAAAGATTCGCGCCAGACGGTGACTGAGAAAGAGCAGTGGTCGTTCGCGCCGATTGGCATTCGTTATTCGCTGGGGGCGTTTGAATGAGAAGAAACGGTCAGCGTAATCGGCAAGAACAGTCGCCGGAGGAGGATCCGTGGAGATGCGATAATAGCCCGTCAAAAAAGACCGGGCTACCGAGATTGGTTCACGGGCCAGAAGGGAATGGAGGGTAGGACGGTAAAACAGGTTGTTGATAAACCAGAGCAGATCAAAACAGGGAGTTCCCCGGGTCGCCACTCCTCCATGGACATCTGTCATCTGCCAGTCGATAATGACCAGCCCCCCCTCTCTGTCCCGGCAGACATTGTAAACGCTGACGTCACCATGCATAAAGACCTCCCTCCCTGCCAGGGCCAGCGGCGGCGGGAGCGGCTGCAACATATCCTCCGGGAGGATAAGTTCCCGGTGAATAACGGCGAGTGCTTCTCCGAGGCGCTGTGACGCCTCCCGGTAGTCCGCGTCGAAGGAGAAGGCTTCCCGGTAGGGAACGAGACCGTCGATCTTTTCGAATACCGCCACTCCCCGGTCCGGGTCAAACTCAATCAATCGGGGAACCCGAAAGAGTCCGCTCTCCCGGCCGATCAACCGCCCCCGACGGGTCTTTTCCACCTCAACCCGTAGATCTTTCGGCGCCCCAAACTTAATGACCTCATCCGAATTAATGATGGGTTTAGGTCGCATCGGTTAGTTTCCCCTTTCCCCGGCTCCGTATCAACTCGATCAAGAAATTTAAGTCGGTTCTCCGGGGAGCCCAGGTTTGGCGAAGAGTTAATCCGCTGAAACGCATAAATCCAATAAGCAGAATAGTGGAGCTGACGAAATAGCTCAGTGTAACCGCCAGGGCGGCTCCGGGCAAACCCAGGCGGGGGAGGAAGACGGCTAATGCTGCCAGGTTAACCAGCATGCCCGCTCCCACGCTGAGGGAAGCGATCCCCGGATGGTCGGTCCCGATCAGATAGGGGACAAAGACCTTGCCGGCTGCGCGGATCCAGACTCCCAGGCAGACAATCCGAATCAATGGAACCGCCGGCAGGAAAGCGGGGGAAAAAACTAGTTTTACCAGGGGTTCGGCCAGCAATCCTAAAACCAGCAGTCCCAGACCACAGATGAGAGCGGTCAGGCGGGAACAGAGTGCTACCAGCTTCTTCTTTCCTTCCTGGTCCCGGGCGGAGCGGGGAATCAAGACGGAGGTTAAGGCGTCAGGAATAATCAGCACCTGGACGGCTACTCTCATAGCCACCGCGAAAAATGCGATCTCGGCCTTGCCGGCGAAGAAGGCGAGGATAATGGTGCCGATCTGGAAGTTAGCCATATTGCTGATCTTACCCAGATAGTAGCGGGCTCCGTAGTGGATCATTTCCTTCAGGCGCGCAAGTTTGGGGCGGCACCAGGTGACGGCAAAATCCCGCCGGAAGAGATAAAGGGTAAAAAGAATGGTAATCAAGGAAGCAGTAATCACTGCCAGTAAGGCCCCGTTTACACCGCCGCCTAAAAGGCGGACATAGATTAAGACGAAGATCAAGTTACTTAAGCCCTGTCCGATCAAGACCAGGGCGTACTGGGTAAAGTGCCGCACGGCCGTGAGGAGGTTAAGCAGGATCAAGGAAAAGAGGCTGAAGGGGATCGAGAGTAGAGCAAGGTGGAAAGCCAAGCGGCCGGCCTTACTGAGAAAAGGAAAGTCAAACTGGAGGATTCCCAGCCCCACCGCCATTGCCAGCAGAGACCCGATTCCACCATAGATCAGTGTATAGGTTAATCCTTCAGAAATACTGAATCTGCCGGAGGCCACGAAGTAAAGGCTGGCTACATCACAGCCGATCACGAAGAACGTACTGAGCACCATGGCGAAGATGACGCAGACGGCATAGGAGCCTCGCCCCTCCGGTCCTAAAAACCAGGCCAGGCAACTCTGCGTTCCCAGGACGGTAATAATAGTTACCAGCTTGGCGGTGAAAGTCAGAGAAAAATCATGTAGACCAGTCTTCAAAACAGCTTCTATCCCGGTTTATTGAATATCCGGTGTCGATTCCCCCAGGTTAACTCTCCAGCCCAGATCAACACGCTGGCCGTGCGCGCATCGTCCTTCCCGATCATAGAGAATGGTGTACATATTGTATGGGATGGGTTGAGCCTCAATTACGTTCGAGATGAAAACATATTCTCCTTCCGACCAATCCCGGGTGGAAGGATCCGGCCCGGACGACCAGGCCTCGCTCTTCTTGCCGCGACGGCGGCGGCTTTCGGAAAGAAGATGGCGGTTGTTCTCATCCACCACACCGTAGAGAAAGATTGTGTAATCCGCTTCGAGGGGAGCCAGCACCCGGAAAAGGTAATCGATCCGGTATTGATTATCACCGATCTTCCGGTAGTCGAAGGCGACCAGTTCGGCTTCCGGGCAGATCTGCCCAAGCGGTTCTACCCCCTCCAATAACTGACGGGATTTCTTCTCGCAAGCTTCACGGACTGTCTCCGATTTCTTCAACCAATTCTGATTCCAGGTTTGAAGTCGGTAGAGGTTGAAGAGGTCACCGCAGGATTCAATCTGGGATATCAGCTCATCTTCGGTAATGCCGGTGGTATACCAGCCCAGATCAATGCGTTGGCCGTGCAGGCTACCCTTCTTGGTGGGATCATAGAGAAATGTGCCCATCTTATAAGGTATGGGTTGAGCGGATAAGGTGCGGGAGATCAGGATATACTCCCCGACCGGCCAGGCGGTCGTGGGAATCGCGGGACGGAAATTCCAGACCTTACTTTTCTTCATCCCCTTAGAGAGAAGGTCAAGATTAGACTTGTCCACAATCCCGTAAAAGGCAATTTTGTAATCCTTGCTGAAAGGCTGATTAACCTTAAAAATGAAATCAGCCCGATATTGAGCGTCTCCCACCTTTTTATAATCAAAAGCGACCAGTTCGGCTTCCGGGCAGATCTGCCCAAGCGGCTCTATCCCCTCCAATAACTGACGGGATTTCTTCTCGAAAGCTTCACGGACTGTCTCCGATTTCTTCAACCAATTCTGATTCCAGGTTTGAAGTCGGTAGAGGTTGAAGAGGTCACCGCAGGATTCAATCTGGGATATCAGCTCATCTTCGGTAATGCCGGTGGTACACCAGCCCAGATCAATGCGTTGGCCGTGCAGGCTACCCTTCTTGGTGGGATCATAGAGATATGTGCACATTTTATAAGGTATGGGTTGAGCGGATAAGGTGTGGGAGATCAGGATATACTCCCCGACCGGCCAGGCGGTTGTGGGAATCGCGGGACGGAAATGCCAGACCTTACTTTTCTTCATCCCCTTAGAGAGAAGGTCAAGATTAGACTTGTCCACAATCCCGTAAAGGGAAATTTTGTAATCCTGGTTGAAAGGCTGATTAACCTTATAAAGGAAATCAGCCCGATATTGAGCGTCTCCCACCTTTTTATAATCAAAAGCGATCAGATCGGCTTCCGGGCAAATGGTTCCGGGGGGTGGGTGTTTTTCAAGGAACTCTTCCCATCGGTTTTTCAGAGCTTCAATGATGGCCTGCGATTTACCCCCGCGACACCGGTATTCATCCTTAAGTCGAAAGAGGTTAATAATATCATCGGTTCGAGCTATTTGCTGGAGCAGAACTGATTCATCCAGCGGCGTGGCTATCGGATTTTCGTATATTTCCCAATACCGAGGCCGATCTTTATGACTGCATCCGGCGTCCTTTTGATAGTAGGGCTTGTTCCTGCCCTGCAACCAAGCTGAAATCCGTTCCGCCCAGGGCATTGGAAACCATAACTCGTCAAACCGTTTTGGATCGAACTTTGCTATTGCATTGGGGAGTATGGGCTGTTCATTCCGAAGAAGAAGTGCGATAAAGTACAGGTCTTTTGACCTTAAATTACTTTCTTCCTTGCGGATTCGCCGGTCAAACTTCTCTCTCGTCACACGCATAATCTCAAATCTTCGTGTTCCATGATAGTAGGGGAGGAAATTACGAAAGTAATTCGTTAGGTTGTTGAAAGACTCTCCCTCTCCGATGACGCATACCCTTTTACCTTTCTTTAGAAGTTGATATGTCTTATCCAGTAATCTCTTCTCATTTGAGCGAACCACATGTTGAACGACATATTGAGCCAGGAAATTATGGTAATTCACCAATACATAGTATGAACATATGACAAAAATAATGACACCGCACAACCGAATTGACCAGCTTCGCTTGCCTCCGGATATGATAGTTTTTGATCCTGCCTTCCTGTAATATACCTCTGCTATCCATCCACTGCTAACGGCGACAAGCATCAGCAACAGGTACCCCGCAGGATAAGCATATCGTAAGACTTTGATCCAGAAAAGAAAAGTAAAACCAAAACAACCAACGAAGTTCGCGAGGAGAAGCAAAGCGAAGGCAACCCGCGGGTTATGTCTGATCGCTTCCGGGACAGAATTAATTCCTCTCTGCCTTATTATCCATAACTTTCGCACTGTTAAGAAAATTAATGTCAATACGCCAGCAACAAGAAAAAACGCAATCCAAATGCTGGTATTCCAAAGGAACACTGTCTTGCGATAAAACAAAGCGTTCTTGAGAATGAGGTCTATCGTAATCGGCGCTGTTCCGTATCCAGCCATGTTCTTAATAGATATGATTTTTGCGGTTAAGTGGGCAAATACGACTGCAAATGGCACGATGAGAACGAAATGTTTCCAGGACCGCGCGAAGATCAGTAGGAAACATATTGAGACAAAGCCAAACGTAATCGATGTTTCTTTTGACCACATAAATAGAATGTATGACAGCAACAGGAAAATGTAGTTTAGTAAGAAAGATACTGTCCCCTTATTCCTGGAATAAAACATTCTGTACATAAAGAAAATGTGGATGGAAAAGAATAATACTAGATAGAGTTCAGGAACACACAGACGAGCTTCTGGATTATTTGGGTAGAACAGAAAAAGGGATAAGAAAACCGCGATTGACGCTCGAAATGCCGGTTTGCCCCTAAATATCAGACGAAGACATTTACATGAGAAAAATGCAATAGCGACTTTCATCAGAAGCATGAGAATATGATGCAGTCGCGGATTATTCCCCAATATCCCATAATTTCCTAACCTAAAAACGTTCTGCATAGGCCGAAAACGGGGAGTGGTAAAAGTGGTAATGGCATTTTTCTCTCTTTGAATAAAATTATGCCAGGATGAGAAATTAATTATAAAAAGTGATTCTCTATAGTCATCAATTAAAGCGAAAGGAGTATGCAAGGCGAAGTTCACCGCTGGAATTTGCAAAAGAATCAGGAGAATGATCCACCAATAGGATTTAAAAAAGCGCCTCCCAGCGGCCGGTCGTGAACTATCGAGTGGAATAGGCTGATGATTTTTCCTTTTCATCCGACTTCCAATTAGCTGAAAGCGATTATAAATACTGCTAAGCCTCTTCCTTTATCTCCAACTTGCTCAGGATGTCATTATGCGAGATCCGGTAGTACCTCAATATGATCAGGATAGCGATAAGAACAAACGGTATTGAGAAAACCGGCTTACTGATCAATGCCGCTGTCAGGCTCACTGCCACCAGTAGAAAAACAATAAAAATAAGACGGGAGACGGATACCAGGGAGAGAATTCCATCTAAAGAAAGCTTGGTTAGACGTAAGAAATTATACTTGCTCTTACCGAGTTTTCTCTCTTCAGCGTGAAAACATACCTTCCTGAGGCGGACAGTGGAATTCTGGGGAAGTTTCATCCTGAGAAAATGTATCCACTTCTTGGTATCGACAAGTAAACTTTTGTATTCACGCGAAACCAGGCGGAAATATACATTCTGCTCTTTCATATTTACACCCGTTATCGCTCTGGCAAGTATCCTAAAAAGCGCAGCCCCCACATCACGATATATTTTTCTATCCTTTAGAGTTATTCTGACGGCCTGGACCACGTCGGCTCCGTTTAAATAAAGATCTATCATCTTGGGAATCACACTTACGGGGTGTCCTTCATCAACATTTATCATTATCACCGCTTCTGCCGAGGAGCGACTCATTCCAAAGACTACCGCCGGACCCTCGCCGAAACCTTCCTTAAGCGAATAGAATCTAACATTGTCGTGTGCCTTGGTTAACTCCCGCAGAACAGCTACCGTATTATCGGTACTGCTGTCTTCTACGAAAATAATGCCTATTAATATCGATCGGGGAAGTTGTAGCTCCTGGATGGCCTTGACGAATATCGGGATGTACTTCTCCTCGTTGCGAACAGCTGCTATGATATCAACCGATTTCAATGCGCTGGCCGGGCACGTACACCCAGATAAGTTGTTTCTTCCAAACAATCATCTATAACTACTGCTCCGGCACCTATTAGGCAGTCCGGACCAACAGTCTTATAATGGGTTATAGTAGCGCCGGCGCCAATTAATGAGTCGTTTCCGATCTTTACCCCGCCGCTCAAAGTAGCTCCTGGACCCACATGGACGAAATGTCCGATCCGGCAATCATGGTCAATGGAGGAACTTGTATTCAGGATACAGTATTCACCAATTCGAGTTCCCGAGTTGATAACTACTCCGTCCATGACGACTGTCCCCCTTCCGATGATGACATCCTCGTTGACCATGGCAGCCGGCGAGACTATCGAGGGGAACGAAAATCCCATCTTCGATAGCTTCTCGCTGAGTTTATGCCTCAGAGCGTTATCTTTTAGATGCCCAATGCCTATAACCGCATCCGTTACCCCATCTTTTTTAATCAGGCGATGCAAAATATCATCATCGCCCAGATGTCGCGCACCCAGGATAATTCCGCGGTCAACCTTATCAATATAGCCGGCAACATCATACTGTTTCAACTTATTTACAATCGAAATTATAACTTTTGCGTGTCCGCCGCCGCCGATTACGACCAAACTATCCATTTTTAAGAAACCCTATAATTGCCTCGATATCAGTTTGATCTAGACTCACCGAGCAAGGCATGTTCAACGTCTTCTCCAGTAGTTCAACAGCTTTCTCAATTTTATAGCTCCGGTAACGCCGGTAGGGCCGCTGCAGATGGTTTAGGTGCCAAACAGGACGGGTTTGGATCCCGTTTCTTGATAGATAATCCATTAATTCGTCTCTTTTCTTGCCGTAGACCTTTTTGTCAACTTGCAGGCAATAAAACCAATAATTTGAATGCGCGTAAACCGGCGTCGGTGCTAAATACAACCCCGGGATGAACTCGATCAAATCTCGATAAAGCCGATAATTCCTTTTTTTGATCTCCATATATTCAGGCAGCTTCTCAAGCTGAGCTACACCCATTGCCGACTGAATGTTGGTCAACCGGAAGTTATAGCCGACTTCGTTATGAATATACCGAACCGGGTCATCTTTTGCCTGGGTAGTAAGATAACGCGCTTTTTCGGCGTAATCGCCGTTGTCCGTTACTATCATACCGCCGCCACCGGAGGTGATAATCTTGTTACCGTTGAATGAATAACAGCCAATTTCTCCCACCGTACCGGTGAATTTATCTTTTAACCCTCCCGAAATGTAGTAAGTTCCCAGGCTTTCAGTAGCATCCTCAACGATTTTTATATTTCTCTCCCGACAGACCGGGATAAGTTTTTCTAAGTCAACGGCATTGCCAAAAATATGGACGGGAATAATTGCTGAGATCCGTTTGCCCGTTTTTTTATCAAAGGTATGTCCATCCCTGAAAACGGTTTCATTGACGATGAACTCTATTGTCTTATCGATATCGATGTTATAGTATTTGTCACAATCCATGAAGACGGGTTCTGCCCCCAGATAACGAGCAGCATTTACGGGAGCTATGAAAGTCAGTGTGGGGATTATTATCTCGTCTTCTGGAACTACGCCGACCAGCCTTAAGGACACCTGCAGAGCGGCCGTTCCGCTTGTACATGCAATCGCGTGCTTGGCCCCCGTGTACCGGCAGATATCTCTCTCGAATTTATCCACATATTTCCCGGCGGAAGATACCCATTCGGTATCCAGGCATTCTTTGATATATCTCCATTCATTACCAGAGATATGCGGCACCGATAGTGGAATCATGCCCCTGTTTCCACTTTAAAGTGCTTTTCGTAGGCTATCTGAGCTTCCGTATAATCATCCAGCCTCCCGATATCGATCCAATATTCTTTCATCAAGTATCTTGATACGGGAACTGATAGTGAGAGTAATTTTTGGATTAATTGATCTATCCCATAATATTGATTATCAGGGATATATTTGAAGATCGACGGCTTCAGGAAATAAATGCCGGCTAATATCTCCATCACTAAATCAGGTTTTTCTTCTATACTGGTTATCAAATTATTCTTGACCTTAACACTGCCGAAGTTAAACGGGGTTCTTGTTTCCTTGGTTACGACTGTTAAAATTGAGGATTGGGCAATACCGTAATCATAGAGCTTTTTAAAATCAATCGTGGTAAGAATATCTCCGTTCATCATGATAAAAGCTTCTGTCAACTCATCCCGTAAAAGAGATAGCGGGCCACAAGTTCCTAGTGCTTTTTCTTCCTTACTGAATATAATTTTGACCCCCAATCGCTTTCCATCTCCGATAATTGCCTTAACGTAATCTGCCTTATAGTTGGTGGCTATATAGATGTTGTGGAAACCATGTCTGGCTAAGTTTTGTATTTGAATTTCAAGAATGGGTTTTTCCCCAATCGGCAAAAGGGGCTTGGGGATTGCTTGGGTAAAAGGTTTTAATCTTGTGCCTAAGCCACCTGCTAATATTACTGCTTTCATCTTAATTCCGTTTCTGTATAAAATAAGTTGTTAATTCATTAGGTGTTGTGGTAATCTTCTTTGATAAAGTAGTTACCGTAAAAATTCTTCCTCATTTCAACGTCGTCGAAGAGACCGCTTCTTACGGCATTGATCAACCTTTTAATCGAGTCTTCGACAGAAAAACGTGTTTTGAAACCCAGCAGACGAAATATCTTGTCAAAGGAGACGCGATAGTTCCTTCTATCAGGGCCCGCTTCCCCATATATAACGTTTCCCCCTCCGGCGTTTTTGAGAATCGTATCCACAATCATTTGTTTGGTGTAGTTATTCTCATTGTCGCCGACATTAAATATTTTCCCCATTACCTTTTCTTCCGGGCTTTCCAAAACTCTGATTATTGATTCAGCGATATCATCGACATGACAGTATGGCCTCCAGGTATGCTCATCATAGACTGTCAGATCCTCGCCCAGAGCAAGCGTCCTCGAAAACTCGGAAATTGTTAGATCGAACCTCATTCGCGCAGAGATACCGAAGGCGGTTGATAAGCGTAATACTGTCGGGCAAAAGTCTACCTGGGGCGCATTTTTGATTATATGGCGCTCAACGTTGACTTTGGTTTCCGCATACAATGACTGTGGATTCAACTCCGTTTCTTCCGTCGCATGCCCGTCGCTGCTCACCAGTCCATAATTACTGCAGGTGGAGGCAAAAATGAACTTATTGATATGGCTTCCATCTATATAATCAAATAATTTTATGGCTCCTTCCTCGTTTATTCGTCTGGCGAGTTCAGGATATTGCTTGCAAATTGGATCACCAACCAGAGCCGCCAACAAGACAACATCGGTAACGTCTGCCAACGAATCCTGCAAGATGTGCTCATCGCAAAAATCTCCTCGAGAGAATGTAAAATTCACATTTCCTATCAGCGTAGCCAGTGATGCTCCGTTATTGTAAAGGAGCTTGTCCATTACCCTTACTTTGCATCCTTTAAGCAATAGCTTTCGTACAAGAACCGATCCGATGTAGCCTGCTCCACCTATAACAAGCACATTTTTCTCTCGCCATAATTCTTCGTTAGTCATTTGATGCATGCCTTCGTGGTTTTGAGTACCGTGTAATGCCCATCCAAAAGTAAACACATTTATGCCGCTGACTTCCGGAGATAATTATGATATTGCACTTGGTTCATATATCCCAGACTTAAATGACAAAGTTGATGATCATAATCATCAACCCACTGGTTAATAACCTTCTCCAGATTTTTTAAAGCAATAAATCGTGACACATTCCTCTTTGAAGGTTCTCATAAACCTTTCAGCGATAGCCATCGCAGGAATGCCCGATGATAATCTGCTCTTGCAATATATGAAGGAGTTGCAGACTTCTCAACTATTTAAAACAGTAATTCCCACACTTTATTTTCCCTCTGACTCCTTTTCTCCCAAGTCTACTTGCCAGCCCAGATCAACGCGCTGGCCGTACGCGCATCGTCCTTCCCGATCATAGATAATGGTATGCATATTGTATGGGATGGGTTGAGCCTCAATTACGTTCGAGATGAGAACATATTCTCCTTCCGACCAATCCCGGGTGGAAGGATCCGGCCCCAACAACCAGGCCTCGCTCTTCTTGGCGCGACGGCGGCGGCTTTCGGAAAGAAGATGGCGGTTGTTCTCATCCACCACACCGTAAAGGGCAATTTTGTAATCCTTGCTGAAAGGCTGATTAACCTTAAAAAGGAAATCGGCCCGATATTGATTGGCTCCCACTTTTTTATAATCAAAAGCGATCAGATCGGCTTCCGGGCAGATGGTTTGCGAGGTGGTGTAGTTCTTAAGGAGTTCTTCCCACCGGTTCTCCAGGTCCTTAGCAACGGCCTGGGATTCTCCGTCGCGAGATAGGTACTTTTCCTTCAGCCGGTAGATGGTGAAGATGTCGTCAACCTGATTGATCTTTGCGCTCAGGATATCCTCACCAAGGGCTTCACCGGTAGTTGTAGATTGGAACCAGGCCGGATCTTCTGGGGGGGGTGGGTCTGAACAAGCGGCAATGAAAAGGATTAAGATAGCTCCCAGCGCCCAGAGCCGGTTTCTTGCGCTTTGCCAGTCAGATAATTTGAGTCTTTTCATATTACACCTCCTATATCAATTTTTATAGATTATAACTTCTTTCTAATAACCCGATTTATTCATAAATCGGGTTATTTTTACTAATTAGTGTCTGACCGAAAACCTCCAAATCCACGTCATTGCAAGCGTTAGCGAAGCAATCTCTCCCGGTTTTAAAGAAGATTGCTTCAATCGTACCTCCCTTGCAATGACAAAAAATCTGTCATTAAAAGGTTTCCGTTCAGACACTAATTAGACAGTGGACCGAGATAATACGAAGGGTCATACTCTTATAAACTCTGCATTGTGTCAAGGTTGTTTTTTTCAGGGTTTTTTCAGGTTGTTTTTTTAGGTATTTCATACAGCAACAACGCAAACTTATCATTAAAAGGACATCTATAGCATATTAGACGGTTTTTCCCGGACCGTTCGGAAGACCCAGATATTACCATCTAATTCCCCATAACGGCCGATTGGGCGGACCCTCCAGAGATAGGTAGTCCCCGGTTCGATTTTTTCCGCCGGGCGGGCCCGGCTTTCGGATAGACCGGCTAAAGTCGGAGATTCGGGCTCGTCTTCCCCGACTTTCCAGAGAAAGAAGTCGTATGATGTCGCCGCATTGCAGTCACTCCAATCAAAGATGAAGTCCAGAGGAACCCTGGTCCCTCTATCTCCCGGCGCCGGAGAGAGAGGTTTGAGGATCCGGTTCCGGTTCAACTTTTCCTGGATTGATTCAGCTTCCTTTTCCCTTCCTTCACTGCGATCGAGGCGGCTTAACGTCAGGCAGAAGTAGGGAACATGCGGATTATATCCGAAGGTATCGATCCCTCGATTCAGATGTCTTCGGGCCCGGCTGAAATCTTTTCGTTGGAGGGCCGACTCAGCCAGATGCTTCAGGCCACTCCAGTCGTTGGGATGAATCTCCAGCGCCCGGTGCGCAAATACGGCAGCCATATCAGAATCTTCCAAGTCCATCGCCAGATCGGCGAACTGATGACAGATAATATGCCTCATATTGGCGTCAAAGAGCATCGTTGGCAGCACCCGATCGGTCAGCCGTTTGAATCGGTTATAAGTCTTGAGTCGCTCAAAGAGCGGCAGTTGCTGGATATTGTCGATCTCCCGGTCGGAGTACTCCCCTGGTTTAGCAAGCATCTCCTGATAGGCAAGAACCTTCCGGATCGATGCCCATTCTCTCCGAAATGCCCGGTCTCCCCGGATGGTATATCCGACAATGACGGCGAAGATAATGAGCCAAAACGCCAAACCGTAATTCCCGGTTATAATCAGCCACCGGGGGAATGTTTGGCTGAAGAGAGGCCGAATCTCTTTTTGAGAGTTGATGATAGCAAGTACTCCGGCCAGCCAGATCTGTGAACTGACTTTTTCCGAAGTAAAGGTAGTAAACTGCATTACTACCAAACCGGTTATGGCGGCACCCGCCGCCAGAGTAATCCCTCGATTGCGCCCCTTCCAAGCCAGGTGAAGTACATAGCCGAAGAAAGAGACAAAGATAAGCAATCCCGGCAGGCCCAGGTCAAGATACGCTTGCAGATAGTCGTTATGGACTTCATAATTAAGTGTTTCGACTCCACCATTTTTTAATGTTGGAGTGATGACTATCGGGAAATTACCCGACCCGCAGCCTGTTATCGGATCGGTGATTCCCAAACAACTTTCCCAATATCCTATCCGGTTTTCTCCATTAACCAAAATAGTTAAGGTATTAAATATATCGGCCTTCTTCTGGTTAAAAGGCGCATGAGTCCCCTGAGATCTGAATACAAGTAAGATTACCACCAGTAAACAGGAGATACCGGTTAATACTATAATTTTATTTTTTCGGCTACGCAAAGATATATCTTCGCCATTATTCATAGTCTTAATCTGCCTATTTAGCCTGGTATTACATCTATATCGAATCAAAGGATATCCTATAATCCTCTTGAAATAGAAAGGGATTTGACGTAAATTAGCGATAAGTACAAATATTACACCAAATATAATTCCCAGCCAGGACCCTCGATTACGGGCTATTAATATAAATAACACAACCAAGAAAAAACCGGCGAGGAACGCCATACTTTTTTTCCCCCGGAGATGAAAAAAACCCCAGACGAGGAACGGCAGTACCAGCATGAAATACATGCCGGCATAGTTGCGATGTCCCAACGTGGCCCGGGGAATCTTGGTTCCGGGAAAGGAATTTACCAGGGGAAAGGATGGAAAGAAGTACTGGAGAATACCGATTAAAGCCACTAACCCGGCCAGGATACAGAACCCCACCCAGAATATGTCCGATTCCCAGAACCGGGTCCTCTTCGCCAGAAGATAGGCAAGGGCCGGCAGCAATAAAGCCAGCCATCGCTCAAGCGAAACCCGTGGAGAAAGCGCCCAGAGAGCTGAAAGCAGAGCCCAGAAAAGATATATCAGCCAGATTGACCCGAGCGGAGTAATTGATAATCGTCCCGGGTATCGGGGGGGGAGCACAACAAATCCGATTCCTATCGTAACGGCGGCCCAGAATGTCTTGGGCAGATAATTTGCCGACATCATACCCGGCAGGGATATCAGAACCACCAGCGAGACCAGCAGCCATAAAACCCATCTCAATTCATGGGTGTCGCGTCTTGACATTGGATAGGAGTTAGCGCGAAGTGCTAACTCCTTTATCGGAGATCAAGCTTTTCAAATATATACCAAAGATGATTAGAACTTCTAAAATTATCCAGCTGAAAATCGCATAGAGTAGCAACTTTTTAACATTTAGTGAGCTCACCACATTGAACGAGACGGGTTCGGTAATGGTGTATACCTGGGAACCGGGATCAAGATTAATCTTGCATATCTCCAGAAAAATCACGTTCAAATCATTTATTGCCTTAACAATCTCTTTGTAGGAGATTTTATGCCCTTCTTTGATCAACTCCAGGGCGGTATTGATAAACTCGAGGGGAAGACGTCCCTTCGGATTCTTCATTATCTCATATATTTCCTGGTAGTATTTCAGATCAGAATCTATCCCCACCTCATTTAAACCGGTCTTGATGATTTTATCAGTAATACCTTGACGGTATCGTATATCCGAACCCTCTTGAACCATATTCATCAAATTGGTGAGAAATGATTCTCCAACCTGGGGGATCATGTTCGGTACATTTCTCGACATTCCCAACTCCGCCTGGGGTGAGGTAATACTCTCCCTGCTCAAGTCAACCGGAATATCAACGGACTTCTTCACGTATTGGTCAAATGACTTCTCATAAACAAATTTACTGGCAACGGATTCTCCTTTATTCAGATTCATATTAAAGATTTGATTTTCCAAATAAGACAGGGTTAGCTGCCGATTCTTAGTGGCCCCCGATTGACGGATCAGGCCGACCAGGGGACTCAGCTTGAACTGTTGAAGATCTTGCAGCCGATACCGAATATCCTGGAGCGAAAAGCGGTTCTGGCCGGCCTTGACCAGATTGGCCCCGGGTAATTTTTCCACCTTTTTGACATCGTCCTGGATCCTTCTTATGATCAGCCGCAATATGTCATTACTGATAAAATAATCCTCGGCCTCTATTTCTTCCGGTTTCAGAATATTGATTGATATCAGGCTTATCTGATAGCGGTCCACCCCTTTTTTCTTAACGGCAAATTCCGCCCAACTTTCCAGGATATTTTTCAATAATTTTGCTTTTAACTTAAACGGGACCGTCTTCATTCCCGGGAAGGAAGTAAATCCCAGTTGGTAAATAGGAATAAATAAATTTCTTTTTTTAGCCAAAAACTCATCTTCGATTCGTTTACGACCCGGAGACTTTAATTCTTTTTCGTCTAACTTTCTAAAATATTCTTTCTCCAGCAATATCATCCGATCATTTCTTTGGAAAATAGCCAGTGCGTCTTTAAATTGACCAAAATCCATATATTGATCGAGATGGTTTTTCATATAAACCTTATTAAGAATAATGGGGGCGGTAATGTCTGAAGGGCTGAACTTCAAGCCGTTAGGATACTGGTTATTGTTGATCCCCTCAAAGTTAAGCCTGAATTCCAGTTCGGTCATATTCTCCTTGACCCGGCCCAAATACATTAGACTGGTTAAAGCTAAACATAAAATTGTAATCAAGCCGGACATAACCAGAAAAATTACCCGGTAACGCCAGACCGCCAGAAAAATACTTTTAAAGGGGGACTCATAAACCTCCTCAACATAATAAGCCGGCGATTCAACATCCGGTCCGGTCTTCCTTCTATCTGTCTGATTCATCTCTCCTCCAGAGTTCGAAGTTCACCCCCGGAAAAATATCTCCAGCAAGCAGGGGCGGGTTAGTTAGTGTCTGAACGAAAACCCCCAAATCCGAGTCATTGCGAGGAGGGACGACGAAGCAATCTCTTCTAGTTTAAAGGAGATTGCTTCAGTCGTACCTCCCTCGCAATGACAGGATATCTGTGATTAAGGACTTTCTGTTCAAACACAAGTTAAGAGAACAACAGACGCCCTCTTATTTAAAGGTTCTATCCGAATTTCTCAAAAAATTTTTAAAGTTAAGAATTGTTGGGTGGAAATTACTGTAGTGACCCCCGGAAAGTCAACACATTTATGCATGCCGTGTCCCAGTCAGTTATACAAGGTGGTATACTGGGGATAAACTTCGACCTGACCTTTGACGGCTTCCCGGAACCCCGGGCGGCGGTCCGGTTGCACGCAGCCCCGGCAAATCTTCTCAATGATTTCACTTTACAGCAATCCCGCAAAACTTATGATAGGAAACTGGGATGGAACTGAAATGGGTCATTGTCCAAGAAGTTATTACGGTTCCCGGGACCATGGGTGTCCTCTCCACCCCTGGTTCTACCTTTACTTCTATCTATGTATAGGTTACTATTATTTCTTTCAATGAAAAAAATTCTATTTTTTCCAGATGTCTGAACTTACACAAAAATAAAGGAGTTCTCATGAACACAAAGAGGTTGATTGGTTCCGGTTTGGCTTTTGTCTTGTTGCTTACAGTTTTAGGGTCGATTGCACCAACCGTATGGAGTAAGATTGATTCGGACTTACTCGCAGCGGTAACCGTCGGAGATATCACCAGAGTAAGGGAGTTGATCAAGGCGGGCGCCGACGTCAACGTGAAAAACGAGTATGATGAGACCCCCCTAATGCCGGCGGTAAAAAGAGGCTATTTTATTGTCGTGAGTGAGTTGATCAAAGCGGGCGCTGATGTCAACGCGAAAAGAAAGAATGGCGAGACCATCTTGATGCTGACGCCTATAATGAACCAAGAGATCATAATGAGAGAGTTGATCAAGGCGGGCGCCGATGTCAACGCGAAAGACTGGGATGGCTCGACCGCCTTAATGCGGGCAAGCAAGGGTGGTCATCCCAATATTGTGAAAGAGTTGATTAATGCGGGCGCCGACATCAACACGAAAGACTGTGATGGCAAGACCGCCTTAATGCAGGCAAGCAAGAGGAACCATGTCTATACTATGAGTGAGTTGATCAAGGCAGGAGCCGACGTCAACGCGAAAGACAACACTGGCGAGACCGCCTTGGTGTGGGCGGCAAAAAGAGGCCATTTCGGTATCGTGAATGAGTTGATCAAGGCGGGTGCCGACGTCAATGCGAAAGGTATGGAGGGTGAGAGCGTCTTGGTGCTGGCAATCAAGATTGGTCATACCGATATTGTGAGGAAGTTGATCAAGGCGGGTGCCGACGTCAGCGCGAAAGACGAATATGGCGAGACCGCCTTTGCGTGGGCAGTAAAGAGTTACTTTGCTGATATTGCAAGGGAGTTAATCAAGGCGGGCGTCGACGTTAACCAAAGAAACCTGTTCGACCAGACATTTTTGATGGTGGCTGCCAAGAAAGGCCAGACCGATATCGTGAGATATCTGATCGAGGCCGGTGTCGATCTGAATGCGGAAACCGGGCGCGGTTGGACAGCTTTGATGTGGGCGGCACAAAACGGCCATGCCGATGTCGTGAGGGAGTTGATCAAGGCGGGAGTTGATATTAACGCGCAAGACCAAAACAGTTGGACAGCTTTGGCGCTGGCGACATACCACTCACATAATGATGTAGTTCAACTTCTCAAAGATGCCGGCGCAAAGGAATAATCCGGGTTGTTAATTACTGCTATGATTCTGATATTCGTCAATAAAGAATTCGGGACGGGCAACCCGGAGAGAACTTGCTGTCTTTATTTCCGACTGTTTTTTAATCACTTTAGCAAGAAGTGAATTGGTGGCGGCTTGCTCAAATATATGTGCCAGGCAGGCCAGCGCATCCTGCAGTTCGTTCTCGTCCGGCTCATGAGAAAACTGGTAACGAATAATGATATCCATGCCGTTGACTGATTGGATCCGGAGCCGTTCAATCGGATCGAATTCTTCCTCACCGGGGCGATTCCTCGAAGGCCTGCCGCTGGATCCAATCAGGGTCTGAACGTCTTCAAACCAGGCTTCCAGGAAACGCAGTCTCAGCTCCCGGCGGCAGATACCGAGGATCTCAAACGGGCTGATAAACGCTGATTTTGAGGACAGACTCTGAATCGCATACCGGGAGAATGAAGATAAAATCGTATTCCGGCGGTGGCGGAGGAAGATCCGTTTGAGCGTTTCCCGGCGGAAGTACCCTGCCCACCAGGCTATCCCGATTAGAGATCCCGTGAAAATAAATCCCGGGAACCAGTTCCATCTGGAATCTTTTGAAATTATCTGGCTCAGGCAGGACGCGCCGGCCAGAAGGAGAGTTACTGCATAAAGAATCAAAACTACCTGGCGATTGGAAAACCCCTTCCCCAGAAGTCGATGATGGGTATGATAATGGTCCCCGGCAAATATCGGGACCCCCCGGATATAACGCCTGATCATCGAGATCAGGGTTTCAAAAATCGGAAAGCTCAGTGCCAGCATCGGAGCCAGAATGATAAGGGCGGTCTCCGACCTGTGAGTTCCCATCAGGGTCACAACGGCTAATACATAGCCGATAAACATGCTGCCGGTATCGCCCAAAAAAATACGGGCTGGATAAAAATTGAAGACCAGAAACGCCGCCAGGCTTCCCGCCAGGGCCGTACAGGCTAACACTACAAATACATTACCGGTGATTGCCCCGAGTACTGCCAGGGTAATCGAAGCGATCAGAGCAATACCTGTGGCCAACCCGTCCAGTCCGTCGATCAGGTTAAAAGCATTGATCAAGCTGACGGTCCAGATAATGCTGATCATAATTCCAACCGCAGGACTAAACTCCACTGCTCCAATCAGAGGAATATACATCGACTGAAGAAAATAACCGGAAGCGCAGATATAGACTGCGATAACAATCTGCCCGATCAGCTTGACCCGGGCCCGCATCCCTCGCACGTCATCAATAAACCCTAATGTTAGAATGGCGATCCCCCCGATGGCCAGAGTAATAAAACTGTGGCTGAACTTGTTCCGGTCAGCCGCAAAGCTCAATAAAGGATCTATCCAACTCCGATTAATCTGATAAATCAATCTCCAGTGCCCCGCGATCAGCGAGCCGGCAAAACCAAAGCTAAAAAAGAAAAGGATAATCGGGATAGCTATTCCCAGACCGCCGATGAGAGGTACATCACACCGGTGAATTCGTCGGTATCCTCCCCGATCAATTGCTCCGATCTTCAGGGCCAGCCGGATGACCAGAGGGGTTAAAAAGGCGGTTGAGAAAGCGCTAAAAAGAAAGAGAATAAGCAGTATTAAAGGATTATTAAGATATTCAGGTAACTGTATCATGGTTGATCAATGGTTGGATCACGGTTCGTCATGATTATTAGTTTATCCGATCGCGAACTGTTTGCCAATGTTATACTCCGTCACTCGTAATGATCATCCTGATTAAACTCCAGCAAATAAAAACGGCCGTTGACCCGGTACCATTCATCGACCTGACGGGCCAGTTCCCGGGGGATCGGTTCATCGGTATCCCAGATGATATACCGGATATTCCGGCTTTCTATAAAATCCCGGATCCTGTCACTATCAGCCGCGACTGTCTTCCGATCGAAGAAGTAGATCGGCCTTTCCCCGAATGCCTGTTGCTGGGTCAGATGGCCTAGAATACGATTCTTGCCGGTATCTTCAGTTACCCGGCTTAACGCCACCGGATCAGCACCGTCCAGAACTTCTTCAAATCTGCTGCCCCGCAATCGGGGCCAGAGGTAACCGACGGGATACCTCTCCGATAGCCCATTGATAGCTCCGGAGAGACTAAAACCCCCCTCACCACCTTCCTCCTGATGTTCATAAAGCCGAAGTCCCCTTTGATGGCAGAATGAATACAACCCTTCAAAAACAGCTAGTATAATACATGCCGTCACCCAGGCATGCCCTCCCCGACGAGTTAGAGACGCCTTGCTCTTCCATACCCTCCCTGCCATAACAGCGAAACAGGGCAATCCCAACCCATAGAGCCAGATCGAAAAGCGCGCGATATGATTACGCGGGGTAAAAACAAATAATATCATTACTATAAATAATAATGGAAGGAGAATTTTCAACGCGGGATCCGTTTGCTTATCGCCTCGCGTCCATCGTACCGCGGCAGATATATAATAATATAGAATAGCCGGGAGACAACCCAGCACCCAGAAAAATCCCAATCCCCCCTGGCGCGAGGTGTAGCTGATAACCGCTCGCTTCCAGTTCTCCATATTCCATCCAGAGCCCCAGGTAAAAAGTATCCGCTTCAACTGCGGCCACTCTTCGGTGCCCGCGGCGAAAGGGGGAATAATTAGAGTTCCCGGATCACTGATCCCGGGGAAGATCTGATGACCGGCGATGAATAACCCTACCGGATAGAAAGGACTCCCTGTCCGAAGATAATTTCGGAGATACCAATACCCTCCCACTATCATAGCCGCCACAATAGTCATAGCCAAAAAGACAATACTTCTCCGCAATAATCTTCCTGGTGTATATCCCCCGGGAAATCGTCGGAAACTTCGCTTTACTGGCGCGGGATAAAAAAATTGAATAATAAGCTGGAGCATGATGGCGGTCAAGCCTATGATAAAAAGTATAAATCCGGTACCTTTCGTTCCCAATGCCAGACCCGCGGCGCACCCCAGCGCGGGCATAATCTTCCAGGAATACTCTCCCTTCCGGATCCGGGAGATAGCCACAACCAGTATCGCCAGAAAAGCTGCAAAACAAGCCGCGGTAGCAGTATCAACATACGTTGTTGGGGATTGACTGATATTCAGCGGAATTAGAAGGAAGAGGGAACCCGTCAGGATCGCCCAGCGTGTGGTTGTTCCCGCGGCCCGGGCAAGGCAGGAAACACCCAATACTCCCAACGGAATCCAGGGAAGGTTAATGGCATTCAATAGACGCGGTAATCCGGTGGCCCGAATCAGGATAAATCCGAAGAGTTCCACTGCCTTTGGATAGCCGTTCCAGTAGCTGTTGATAATCGGCGTCCAGTACGCTGAAAAATCGGCCGCGATCCAATGGACATATCCCTTTAGCGCCCAGGAGTGCATGGTAGGATTATGATACCAGAGCCCGTCCCAGGAAGAGTCGGGAAGTATATACGCCATTATCCAGAGCAGGCTATACCAGATCATAACCAGAGAAAATATCAGATAACAACGCATCCCTCTCCGCGTTGTTGTCTTACGAGGAACTATCCCCGGGCGCCTGTTTTTGAGAAAATAACCATAACACCATCCAAGTAAACCGGAGAAAATAATTATTCCCAAGGCGAGCCATCGAGTAATGGTCAGTTGGCAGAGACTGACTCCGATTGTCAGAATCTCAACCGCCCCGAAGAAGACCAATAATCCTCCCAGTAAGCGAAAGACGCTTCCTTCGACCATGTTTTCAACTGAGTTCGAGGTCAATTCTTCACGATTAGTTAATATCGCCTTTCTCATCGAAATTTCAGAATATGATAAAGTTCATTGATTTCATGTATACCTTCGATACCACCACCACCCCATGCTCGTAATGGGTTTTCCTAAAGTTTGCGATTTTCTTGCTTATCCTGATTAGGCCAAGCATCATCAGGATAAAATTCAAATATATAGAAGTCTCCAGCAGAGTGCCAGATATCAACCAGGCGGGCAAGCGGTCGAGGAATTCTAAGCTTTTTGTCCCAGATAATATATCTTATCCTGCGCTCAAGAATATATTCCGCCATTCGCTCCTGGTCTCTGGCAAGAGTCGTACCATCAAAAAAATATATCTCTCTTTCTCCGAAGGCGCGCCCCTGAGTCAGATTGCCAGGCATCCGCCAACCGCCTTCATAAGGTCCGTGCATACTACTCAAAGCTACCGGGTCAGTCCCCGTCAAGACTGTTTCGAAGAAGGTCCCTTTCAATTTTGCCCAGGAGTATCCCACGGGATATGGTTCACTCAAAGCTAGGAGAAACCGGGAGACTGTCGGAAGACTCCTGCCTTCCCGATTAAAGATGGAGATCAACCTCGCCTTATAAGACAAACTATAAATGCCTTCAAATAATATCGAGACCACGACAATCACGATCCAGATCTTCCCCCAACTTCGTTTGGAGGACCAGACCCGACCGGCAACCACGGCAAAACATGGAAGACCCAACCCATAAAGCCAGATCGTGTAACGCGCCAGGTGATTATGGTTCCGGGGCATCACAAAAAATAGAATCAGAGTAATCACAATCAAAGAAAAAAAGATGAGACGATAAGGCAACCCTTTTTCCAACCGACCTCGGAAAGATCGGAAGGAAAGATAAATAATCGAAGGAAGACAGCCAAAGAGCCATAAAAACCCAAGTCCTCCGGAACGCGAAGCATACCGAATGACGGCGGAGTTCCAATTGCCTAACCCCTCTAACCAATTATAAGCGATCCTTTTCCACTGGGGCCACTCCTCCGTACCAGACAGTTTCTGGATGTGGGGGATGGGGAACTGTGTCTCCAGAGAAACTCCGGAGAAGATCGTCATACCGCAAACCTTGAGTTCAACTGGAAATAATGGATTTCCGGTGTGAATATAATTCCTGATCTGCCAGAAGCCCCCGATCGCAATACCGATCACAATTACACCCAGGAAAAATAGTATGCCTTGACGGATAAACTGTCCGCCGGAATGATATATCTTCTCCCCGAAAGCAATATTCTCCCGGGGAATATTCATCTTTGTTTCAGCTGTCCGATTTCTTATCGTGCGAAAGAGAAGAAAGACTAACAAGATTCCACCGATGAGAGGAAGGAAGACTATCCCCGTTCCCTTGGCACCAATCACTAGGCCGAGAGCACATCCCAGGGCTGGCATCATTCTCCAGGGGATCTTATTTCTCTTGATTTGCCGAAGGCTGATGGCGGTCAGAGCCATCAAGGCAATATAAAACGAAGCGGTGGCCGAATCCACATAAGTGGTTGATGACTGTGCTATATTGACGGGGATAAAAATAAACAACAATCCACTCCCGATAGCAAAACCGGGTGAAGCTCCAAAAAACCGAGCCAGGCAGATTACAGCTATAACCCCGAGGGGAAGGATGGGCAACTGGATCGCATTCAGCAACCGAACCAACCCCGTCGCCCGGACCAGAATAAATCCCAGTAATTCCACGCCCTTGGGATAAGCATTCCAGTTTGGATCGACTGTCCCTGCCCAAAACTCTGAGTAATCAACGGTTATCCAGTGTGGATAGCCCTTCAGCGCCCAGAAATGCATAGTGGGATTATGATACCAGAGGCCGTCCCAGGAATAGTCGGGGAGCGCGTAGGCCAACAGCCAGAGAAGGATATAGACCAGGGCGGTCAGGGCAACCAGACCCCAGATAATCCATCCGATATCTGTCGCTACGAATGGTTCATTTCTCTCCCGGTGTAATCCGGATCGCAAGAAATGCCAATACCATCCGGCAGCAACAGCCGCCAGCAAAACAATCAGCAGAGCAGGCAACTGAGAAATCCTAACCCGGACTAGGCTAAGCGTTATTGTAAATACTTCAATACTTCCAAAGAAAACCAGCACCGCGCCCAGAACATGAAACCACCGGTTTCTACAGTCACCGATTAGTTCAAAAGAAATCGATTGATTCACCGGTATATCAGACATATTTAGGTCTCATCCGATTCCGGACCGATCAGGTAGAGACTCTCAACGTATTCCCGATCATAGCGGAGCCCCTGCACCCCTTTAGCCTCGGAGAGAAATTTAACGTTGCTGTAGCGGGGATCACAGTAGTCATCGATTGCGCCGTCATGAAAGGCTTTTACCACCTGTCGGACACCGCTTTCAATTGTCCAGTGAGAGGCAAACCCGAGCTCGTTGGAGATTTTGCTAAAATCCACCCGATAATTCCGGATATCACTGTCAAATGGGATTTCATTAATGGTGGCCTGAGGAATTTCCTTCTCGATAATCCCGGCAATATCAGAAATTGTGTAATTCTGTTCATTGAATCCAACATTAAATATCTCATTACCCACCTGCTCCAGGGGAGCATTTACCATCAGATATACGGCCCGGGCGGCGTCATCAACATGCAAGAACGGACGCCACTGCTCACCCCCGCAGACCGGAATTATTCCTTCAGTGACCGCTTTGGCGGTGAGTAAATTTACAACCAGATCAAACCGGGTCCGTCCCGACAGCCCGAAGATCGTCCCAAAACGCAATATCGTCGGTTGAAAAGTGGTGTCCCTCAACTTAAAGAGCACCTTTTCGCAGGCAATCTTGGTCCGGGCATAGAGAGAGACGGGATTTAAGATAGACCTCTCATCGAGGATTTCGGCATTAGCGCCATAGACCGAGCAGGTGCTGGCAAAGATAAACTTACGAACCCTAAGCCCCTTGGCCACCTCACCTATCATCCGGGTGGCCATCAGGTTAATCTCGCGGGTTAGATTCTCATCCAGCGCGCACGCCGGATCACCCACTATTGCCCCCAGGTGTACAACTGTATCAATTCCCTGCATGGCTTGCACCACTGAATTAACTTGGCGGAAATCATGGCGAAAAATCTCCAATTCGGGGTGGTCCCGGAAGTCCGCGATAGCTTCGTCTCCGTAAACCATGATATCCATCAGACGTACCCTATACCCTCCCTCAAGTAATCTGGGGATAAGAGCCGACCCGATATACCCCGCGCCGCCGATTACCAGAACACTGCGCCCGTCTCTTCCGGGAGCCTGGAGAGACGCGCCGCGCGCGGGAACAGCTTCATTAAAATAGAGCATCTTCCAGACCGTCGACCAGAGACGGGCTCCGATTAAAAGCAGGTTCGAAAGAAGATAACTGAAAAGCAAAACCCCCCGGGAGAATGTCCCCACGAAATCCAGGAAGAAAAAGACAAAGAATCCGGTGGCGATATAACCGATGGTAATCCCCTGAAAAACCACCAGAACTTTGAACTTACTCCGGTAATAACGCCCCCGGCCGTAGAAGCCCAGGGATATAAATGCGATCAGGCAGCAGGGGAGAAGAATTAACAGTCCATGCCAGTAATAGGTGGCGAACATCCCGAAAAGATTCGGCTTATCAATCCCGGACTTGAGCGCCAGAATATACCGGCCCAACATCACCAGACCGTAAGATCCGGTCACCATGATCATATCCGCCAGTATTCTTAAGATGCTGGGAGCGTTCCAGATTGATACTTTTAAACTCCTCTTCATCCGGTAGCCTCCTCTACAACCTGAGCGACAGTCCCGGCGATATCCTCTATATCCTCACTGCTCAGGGCCGGATGAACCGGGAGCATCAGCGAGTTCTCAGTCAACCAGCGGGCGGTAGGAAGCCGATCACTTGGACGAAGATCCACGGCAGAAAAAGCCTTCTCCAGATAGATCTCGCAGCAGGTGCCGCTCAAACCGGGCCGACCCAATTTTCCTATTTCATTCATAATCCGATCCCGGCTCCAGTCCGGCTTAAGTCTCTCGGGGATAACATGAAAATAATAACGGTACCAGGCACTTTTCACATCGGTCGATGGTTGGGGGATATGGAGAGCGGACAGATCGGATAAAAGGCGGGTATATATTTCGGCATGCCGGCGCCGGATCTCCAGCCAGCGAGGCAACTTAGTGAGCGCTATTCGTCCAATCGCCGCCTGCATCTCGGTCATCCGGGCGTTGGTCCCGAATGATTCATGGAGCCAGCGGAATCCGGGGGGATGCTCACGGTCAAATACTGCCTGGTAACTCTTGCCGTGATCCTTCAATGACCAGATCCGATTCCAGTACTCCTGATTGTCGGTGGTAATCATCCCCCCTTCCCCACCGGTGGTAATAATCTTGTCCTGGCAGAATGAGAACGATCCCATATCTCCGCTACTCCCGACTCGTCGCCCACGATACTCGGCCCCGTGTGCCTGGGCGCAGTCCTCTATTACAGCCAATCCGTTTTCCCGCGCTAACTCCATGATCGGATCCATATCACAGGGCCAACCGCCTAAGTGAACGGGAATGATTGCCCGAGTCCGGGAGGTAAGGACCGGTAGGATGGTCTCAGCCGTAATATTACCGCTATCCCGATCTACATCAGCAAATACCGGACGGGCGCCGGTAAGAACAACCGAACTAGCGCTCGCGATAAATGTCCGGGGAGCAACCACCACCTCATCCCCCTCCCCTACTCCGGCGGCCTTTAACGCCAGTTCCAGGGCAACGGTTCCGTTGGAGAGCGCTATCCCGTACCTGGTACCGGTATAGTCAGCGAACTCCCTTTCGAAACTCTTTCCCTCCTCCCCGGTCCAGTAGTTGACCTTCCCGGACTTGAGAACCGAGACAACCGCGGCGATCTCATCCTGATCGAAGAACGGCCAGGTTGGAAACGGTTCAGTTTTTATCTTCACAAAAAATAACTCCTAAATTTTTCTGACAAGACAAATGCCCCCTCGCCTCAGCCCTTTTTATGACAAGACCATTGCAGTCAGGACTATTTTCCTCGCTTCGGCGCCTTTTTAAGACAGGACCATTGCAGTCAGGACTATTTTCCTCGCCTCGGCGCCTTTTTAAGACAGGACCATTGCAGTCAGGACTATTTTCCTCGCTTCGGCGCCTTTTTAAGACAGGACCATTGCAGTCAGGACTATTTTCCTCGCTTCGGCGCTTTTTTAAGACAGGGCCATTGCAGTCAGGACTATTTTCCTCGCTTCGGCGCCTTTTTAAGACAGGACCATTGCAGTCAGGACTATTTTCCTCGCTTCGGCGCTTTTTTAAGACAGGGCCATTGCAGTCAGGACTATTATTTTATTGGTTTAAGGTCGAATTGTTTTTATTGTTAATTGATGTCCTTTTAAGTTTATCCATTGGATAGCTTTTAACGTTGTGTTCTCCAGGAAACGCTGAAGATGATCTTTATATGACCTGATGGATTTTACCGAGGAGAGATGGACGGCAATATCCGGATTTAGTAGATTTATTTTCTGTGTCCCCAGAATAGTCCCCTTGTTTATTATCTCCACTTCTGCCATAAATGCTGGCTCACCACCTCGAAAAAACGCAACAGCCTCGCGATATAGTGAAATATCCAGGAACATACCCCAGTCGGAGAGAAGACTGATAATAAATTCCCGCAACCATACACTATCTTGATCAATATCTTCCCAATCATCCTGATCTACTTTAAATCGCTTTCTATCCTCTCGAGTTAATGAAGTAGTTATAAATTCACTCTTAACAGACGAAGGCCTCATACTCACCAGTTTTCCGTATTGAAACCCGGTAAGGAAAAGATAATTCATGGTCTGGCACCGGTGCCTGGAAACAAGAAACATCGCTGTCTTCAATTCATAGACAATGCGACGATTAACAATCAAATCAATAAAATACCTTTTTGAAAATCCCTGATACTCCACCTGAACCGGAACTTCTGTCTCAACTTCCATCCCCGCTTCAAGACAACGATTCCCGATAGCTTTCTGATATATTTTTTCGTCAAAAAGGCGCCCAAGTTCATTCTGTATAGAAAAAATAATTCCCATTACCTCACGATCAAGATAATGATATTCATCTTTTGTCATTATCTGAGGCTCAATTGAACAATGAATACTCATTTAATAGTCCTGACTGCAATCGTCCTGTCTCAATTTCTTTTTGCTTTTAATAGTCCTGACTGCAATCGTCCTGTCTAAATTTCTTTTTGCCTTTAATAGTCCTGACTGCAATCGTCCTGTCTAAATTTCTTTTTGCCTTTAATAGTCCTGACTGCAATCGTCCTGTCTAAATTTCTTTTTGCCTTTAATAGTCCTGACTGCAATCGTCCTGTCTAAATTTCTTTTTGTCTTTAATAGTCCTGACTGCAATCGTCCTGTCTAAATTTCTTTTTGTCTTTAATAGTCCTGACTGCAATCGTCCTGTCTAAATTTCTTTTTGCCTTTAATAGTCCTGACTGCAATCGTCCTGTCTCAATTTCTTTTTGTCTTTAATAGTCCTGTCGTTTAATCATTCTGCCTATTTTTCCCGTTAACCCGGGCCGGGATACCGAAAGCCACGGAGTTGGCCGGGAGATCCCGGTTGACCAGGCTCATCGCCCCCACTATCGTATTCTCCCCTACCGTTACCCCTGGCAATACCACGGAATGGCTCCCGATCCGGCAATTCCTCTTCAGCACTACCGGGGCTTCTTTGCCGTCGATGGTGGAGATGGAATAGATGGAACAATGCGAACCGATCTGCACCTCATCTTCAATGGTCACACCAGCTCTGGCATTGATATAAGTAAACGCGCCAATATCGGTCCGATAACCCAACTTTAGCCCAGCGATATTCTGAACCACCCAATTATATCTGGTCGGTTTTCCTTCTTCTATCTCCGGATACTTCCAATCATCAAATCGATCATCCATAACATTACTCCTGAAGTGCCTTAAGTGCCTAAAGTGCTTAAAGTGCGCTTAAGTGCCTAAAGTTAATAATTCACCTCACTACACCGAAAAATGTATACGAAGTGCGTCCGGAGTTGCGTGTTTAATCACATAGATTTTTTTAAAAATAAGTTTGCCGGATAAGTTTAGCTTCCGCTGAACTTAGGCATTGAATCGTGGTTGGCAGCCGAGATATCCTTACGAGAAATTACATTCCCGATGGTCATCACCAGAATTTTTAAATCCAGTCGCAGGCTTTGATGATCGACATACCAGGTGTCCAGTCGGAAGCGCTCCTCCCATGTCAGGGCGTTTCGCCCGTTAACCTGCGCCCAACCGGTAATCCCGGGCTTGACCTCGTGCCGCCGGGCTTGCTCCGGCGTGTACAGATCGAGATATTCCGCCAATAGTGGGCGCGGACCAATAAAACTCATATCACCTTTTAATATATTATACAGTTCCGGAAGTTCGTCAAGGCTTGTACTCCGGAGAAATCGGCCGAACCGGATCATACGTTCTCCGTCGGGCAATAAGTTTCCCCCGGCGTCCCGTCGGTCGGTCATGGATCGAAATTTGATGATCTCAAACGGTCTCCCCTTCAATTCTCCGCGTAATTGCCGGAATAAAACCGGTGAACCCAGCTTCGCCCGAATTAATACCGCCAACACCAGAAAGAGCGGAGATAAAATCATAAGCCCCAGACAGGCACCGATAAAATCAATTGCTCTTTTCATAGTTTAACTCGATAAAATCGACAAACTGATTTGAAAGGTCCTTTCTATCAAACTGTGATACAGCCAACCTTCTCGAATTATCACCCATCTCCAGGCATCTCAGCGGATTATCGGCGAGATAGATCAAGGCTTCGGCAAATAGCTCCGGATTGTCCGGCATAATTGCCAGGCCGCAGTTGTTATCATGGATTAATTCCGCCAACCAGCCGGGATAATTATTGAGAACTGGGAGCCCGGCGGCGAGGTAGTCAAAGAACTTATTAGGCGAAGTCCCCTCGTAAAAGGCTGGGCAGTTTGACAGGATCATTAAGCCAACATCCATATGCGCGATTAATCCGGCCAGGTTGGTCTTGGGGACGGGATCGAAGAAGAGACAGTTGATCAAATCTTCCTTCAGGGCTCGCTCTTTGAGGCGAGGTTTCAACTTGCCGTCACCGATAAAGATCAACGTGATATCTTTCCGTCCCCGAGCCAGGAGAATACCGGCGGCATCAAGTACGGCATCAAGACCGTTGGCGATGCCGTGGGTTCCGGTAAAGACCGCGCTGAAGTCATCCCGCTCAATACCGGGAAGGAGAAGCAGTTTGGAAGAGACCGGGCGAAAGAGTTCAATATCGCACCCGTTCGGGATCATGGCAATCCGGGCTAGGGGAATACCGCGTCGTTCGATCCCCTGAACAATCCCCGGGGCCAGGCCGATGCAGTGGTCGGCGGCATGGTAGGAAACCCATTCCAGGAGCGACATTAAACCCAGGATCAGCGGATTGGTTATAACACCCATCTCCCGGGGAAGTTCCGGCCAGAGATCGCGGACTTCAAAGACAAACGGATGCCTAGGCTTGATCAACTTCATCACGATACCGGGAATGCCGGCGGTCAAAGGACACGAGGTGGCGAAGAGGAGGTCGTAATCCGTCCGCAGAGCTACCCCGACGCTCCTGAGCGCAAACCTTATGAAGGTAACCGTGCGACGGATAAAGTTGTCGTAATTGGAATATGGCAACCGGATCTCGATAACCGTAATCCCGTTGACCATGCCTTTCCTGATCCCCCGGGCGGGAGCGCCGCTGAGACCGGTCTCCGCTCCGCCGTATGAACCGCAGACAACCGTCACCCGATGTCCCCGTTCAATCAGGGCCCGAGCCATCTCATAGGAGCGGGTCGCGGTCTTCCCGTCCGGGGTGGAAAAGTGCTGATGGAAATATAGAACATGCATGAGATGGTTGACAGTTGGCAGTTGACGGTTATCAGTTACTTAGTGCTTGATCTTAAAGTTACTGCTTTGGAATTGTCAGCATGAGGCTTTAGTCCGATCTTCAGCCAGAGGCTGGTACGCCTCTGGAAACTGTGGGAGGGGTTTCCGACCCCGATTCCTGGCAGCCTTGATCGGGATTAAAAACCCTCATACAAAAGTTAATTCACATAGTTACGATTATATAAAAAAGATATCGTAGATATCACCGTGGCGCGCGGCGGCATTAATGTTATTTCCAGGACCGGTATCGTAGCCTTTTCAAAATAATACAGTGCTTCCCATCCCTGGACCAGTTTAATCCAACCCGCGTTATCTCTTATATCTATCCGTATGGAAACTCCTTCCGCAACGCAATAGTCTCCTTTTAGTTCCCAGTTCAATTCCGGGGCGAGTCTCCAGCGGAGAATCGCTTTATTATTATAGCACGAGACCCGGTCCGTTATCGTCCAGGTATCGGTAGTCGGATCAAGCTCGACCCGGCGCTCATGACTACAGCCCCGCCAGTCGCGGTAAGCTCCGGCCCAGGAGATCCGGCCGACAGACCCTATCAATGGTTCCGTTCTCCGAACTCCGAGCCACGCGCCGAAGAGAAAACGGGAGATCCGCGGCATCTGGTCGCGTCCGTCGAACTCAACCGTATTATGGGCCGCCGTTGAAGAAAAGTATGAATCATCCGGGGGAGAGTTATAGCTGTAGGTCCCCGAATCACGCAGGATGTTGACGTCTCCCCGCCAGAGATCAAGATGAAGCTGGTCGGCGTGAGACGGGCGATGGCGATATTCCGGAGTACAACGGATCACCCCCCGGGAATGATTTCCCCGCAGTATCAGATAACCCCCGTTCTTAAAACAGCTGCTCCCCCCCAAGACTTCTTCGACCGTTCCGGTATATTCCGGGGCCATTAAGCCCATACAGTACAAAGCTTCATCCCAGGGACCGGGAGGGAAGACCCGTTCCCCCGTCAATAACACCTGGATAGCCTGGGTAACCGGACGATAATCAAGGTAATCACAATTCGTCAATGGTAGAATCAACGCGCCGTCGTTTGCGCCCAGATTGGGCACCCGGCCGGTGGTAGGATCGATAACCCCACCCAGAAAACAACCAGCCGCCCGGACCCGTTCCATCAGCGCCTCCGAAAAAGTTTCTCCATTCTTATCCGCCAGAGAGAGAACCCAGAGATAATCGTGAAGCATCAGCCGGTGATAGTTACTGGAATGTTGCGAGAAGGTACCGTCCGGATAGATTAATTCCAGGGCGCATTTTTCAAGAATCTTTCTTCCTCGGTCCTTCCAACGAGCAGCGGCGCTGAATTCCGGGAAGATAACCCCGACTGTCCATAGCCCCAGTGCTTCGCTGATCGGGTGATTGTTTTTCTGACTCAATGCATAAGATATATTGCTCTCGATCCGTTCCGCCGAGACCGCTATCATCCGCGAAAGTTCCACTACTCGATCGGGGGTGGTAGCTTTCGCTCCGATAAATCCATAAAGCCCAAAAATCCAGGCCATAATCCGGAAGGCAATCTCCTGGCCGCACTTCCAGTGAGGACCGGTTTGAGGGGGATTATATTTTCGCCAATCCTCAACAATCTTCCAGAAACCTTCAGCGTATTTTTCATCTCCGGTTCGCCAGTAAGCCCGGACGAGTGAAAATACGAACCCAAAACGGCTCAATTCCCAGACGGCCTTAATGTCTCCGCCGGAAAAGTCATCTATCTCAGACCAATGCTGTTTTCGATCTTCCGGCGGATAGCTGGAATCTTCCTGGAAATGATTGAGAAACCAATCCGGGGGAAAACCGGTTTTAATATCGTGATGAGAAAAAAATCGAAATATTCCCGTGAGAATACTATCCGCTTCGATAATACAGTTTCCAGAACGATCTTCTTTAGACTGAGTATCAAATCTAAGGAGGCCTTCCCGGGAAACTTCTCTCCTGGAGGGATCGAACAGAAATATGGGAGCGCTGTCCCGGCGAAACTCTAAATATCGGGCTGGATCCGCCGGCACCTGGTCGAGCAGGTATGATGAGAAACCCCTATCTTCCCAGGAAACACAGGGAAACCTGCGCTTAAACCAACCCGATTTTAATTTGAATCGATAGAGTATCCGGCGGACCAACCAACCTACACCCATGCACCGGAGGAGATACCAATATTTTAAAATGAGCCTTGTCATTTTAATACATCTTGATTGCCGGTTCATCCCTCTTTTTTAAAATAAATTATCGATTTTTAGCGCTGGTTGAGGCTCGGGCTCTGTTTACATTCTTTTTTCGATTATAAACACAGTTATACTTCTTAATATAGATATTTATAAAATCAAGTGATTATTTGAATTATATAAACCCGGGGGGAAATTGAGGCCGAGGCGAGGGGACTTTTTCGCATTCTTGGGGCTAATAAAAGAACCACAACCTCAGAGGCTGATCGACCGATTTTCCCGAGCCGATCTTACCGCAGCGAAACTGGCCCGGGTCGCGTTGATCAGGTCTTCAAATGGGATTAACGGACTCCCACCTTTTTCAACCTGATCGATGAAAGCGGCAAACTCCGCACGGTGGCCCTTATCCTGCCGCCGGGTCTTAAAGGTACGGAACTCTTTGAAACCATATCCCCTGGTAATCCGGAAATTCTCCATCTTCAGTACCCGTCCGTCGGAGAAAACTTCCAGCATCTCTTTGGGATAGCTTTTGGGACCGTTGGCGAAGTAGTTGACCGTCCCGATCGAACCATCGGTGAATCCCAGGATAATAGATGTCTTGTCACCCCTAACCGCAGGGCCTTCCCCAACCATAAACGCGGAGACAGTCCGAACCGGGCTGCCGGCCAGATATGAGAGCAGATCAATGAAGTGACATCCCTCACCGATAATCCTCCCCCCTCCTCTCTCCGGATCCTGGGTCCAGTGATCGGGGGGGATAACGCCAGCGTTGATTGTCATGTTCATGCAGAGGGGACCGGAACGGCTTCGGAGAAGTTCTTTGATCTTGTTGGTGTGGGGACTGAAGCGTCTATTAAAACCGACGGTTAGGGAATGGGGAATGGGGAATGGGGAATGGGCCGACTCTGTAGCCGCGGTCGTTGACCGCGGAAGGGGAGAGGAAGAATCAGCAGAATCTGTAGCCGCGGTCGCTGACCGCGGAATAGAGTGGTAAAAAGATATGATCTCATCCAATTCGGCCTCGTTCATAGCCAGGGGTTTCTCTACAAAGGTATGCTTACCGGCCTGTAGAGATTCGATAACGAAACGGGCGTGGAGATGATGGCCGACGGTGATAAAGACGGTGTTGACTTCCTGATCGTCCAGGATCACCCGATATTCGGTAACCGCCTGCTCGCCGCCGTACTTTCGGGCCCCCTCTCTCGCGGCGGCGCCGTTTATATCCGCAACATAAGCCAATCGAGCCGGAGTCTTGGCGAGAGCCGGAAGGAGGACCGCGTTGGCGAAATTTCCCGCACCGATCACTCCTACTACCGCCTGCCCGGCGGGCGCGAAAGACGATTGTTTCAGCCTCACCACCGCGGACCGCTCAACCGGGCCAGGATACTGGAGGATAATTCCCAGCGAACCGGAGCCCCCCGCTACTTTCTCATAGGCCGCGCCGGCATCGGCAATCGAAAAACGATCAGTGATTAAATTATCAACCCGAAGACGCTTATCCCTCAGCGCGGCCAGTATCGCTTCAAAGTTGCGCTCTTCGGTCCAGCGGACAAATCCATAAGGATAATCCCGGCCGCCCTGTTCGTACTTCTCGTCGTAGCGACCCGGGCCGTAGGAACAGGAGACCTGGAACGAAATCTCCTTCTCATAAAAGTCGCTCCGCTGGAGATTGAGGCCGACTACACCGACCAGAATGATCCGCCCCCGTTTCCGGCAAGCCTGCGCGGCCTGATGAACAATCTCATTGGTCTTGGCTGAAGCAGTAATCAATACTCCATCCACCCCCCTCCCCCCGGTCAGTTCAAGGGCCGCCGCGATCGGGTCGCCGCCGGCGGAGAGATCGACAGTCCGGGCGCCGAACTCTTCGGCCAGCTTCAAGCGTTCCGGCTTAAGATCAACCGCCAACACCTCACAACCATTGGCTCGGAGGAGCTGGACCGCGATCAATCCGATCAGTCCCATCCCGAAGACCATGAATGTCTCGCCCAACTCGGGCCTGGCCAGCCGCAACCCCTGGAGAGCGATACTCCCCAGAACCGTGAAGGCCGCCACCTCATCGGTAATCCCCTCCGGAATTTTCGCGCAGAGATTCCGGGGGACGGAGACTATCTCGGCGTGGGGACCGTTACTGACCACCCGATCTCCCGGTTGCAAATCATGAATCCCCGAACCCACTTCCAGCACAACGCCCGCATTGCAGTAACCCAGCGGGAACGGTTGGTCGAGTTTGCGGAAGACCGCGTCCAGTGTAGGCATCAGTCCGTCAGCCTTGATCTTATCCAGGACCTGCCGGACCTTCTCCGGTTTCTGCCTGGCCTTGGATATAAGATTAGCTTTACTGAACTCCACCAGCATCCGCTCGGTCCCGGGGGAAATCAAGGTCGAATGACTCTGGATCAGAACCTCTCCCGATCCAGAGCTCGGAGCGGGGATATTAGCCACTTCCAATTCACCGGTCTTTAAATGTTGCAATATCTGTTTCATATTAAGTTATCACCTTCGGTGCTAACTTAGTGGAAATCCACTGAAATTAACGCCGCTTGATTTATTTTATCCATTTTTTCACATGCAGTGGCAGTACAGTATGGCTTTGAAAATGGAATGCCTCTTTTTAATCGGAACAATGACCAAACTTAATACAATATCTAATCCAACCACAACTAAATTATCTCTATATCATTTTACTCCAAACGCGGACTATTCATGGAGAGTAATTTCACCCGTCCAGGCGGATGAGAGTGGTAGAGACTGTTTAACGAAGAGATGTTTCCCCCGGGCAGTGGGCTCGATCTTATCAACATAATCAAACGAGAGCGTTAGATCAGACTGAACACATGCAAGAACTTTCTTCCGGATCTCCGCCTCGTCTTCCATAGTAAACGCGGGTGTGACCGCCAACCTCAGGATAACCTTTCCGGGTTTACTCTGTTCCAGCTGGAGCTGTTTAATATGCGAAAAGGCATGCCAATGCTGTCCGAAAACCAGACTGGTAAGAGAGATCGGGCGCCCGTCGGCGGTAATGATATACTCCTGTTTACGTCCTTCCACCCGTTCCCAGAGGGGATATCGACGGCCACACGCGCATTCAGGAGGACCGACTATTGCGATATCGCCGGTCCGATATCGGATCAGAGGCATAACATTATTGATCAGCGACGTGCCTACTATCTCCCCACGCTGCCCCTCCTCCCAGGGAAGAACGTTTCCCCATTGATCGATTAATTCAGTATAGCCATACTCGGGATACACGTGATAATAATCACTCTTGTCGCAGTATCCCGCCAGACAACAAGATTCACCATGGCCATACCAGCTATATACCCGAGCCCGAAATACTTTCTGCAGGAGTTCCTTCTGGTCCGGATATATATTCTCTGAGCCACAGAGCAGTACCCTGACACTCTCGATCGGAGGCTCACCCTTCTCCTTCATATGGAGGGCCAATAAAGCCATTGTCGAGGGATAAGCAGCAATAGCGACCGGCTTGAACGCCCGGAGTTTGGCCATAATCAGCTCAAGACTTTCCGGGGAGAGATTATATGCGTTGATGAATAGGTTCTTGTCTATTGGATCGTAGTGCCATAATCCTTCTTTGACCCGCTGCCCTCGGACAACAGCCATTCGTCGGCCGTACTTGAACCGGGCCCAATTCCATTGCCGCCACATAAAAGCTCGTTCCAGGGAGCGGGTTCGGCCACGCTCCCAGTACAATTCCAGCGGCTCACCAGTACTGCCGCCGGTATTGGCCAGCACCCGTTTCTTCCGCAGGTTCACGGCTGTCAAGTCGTCTTTATGCTCACGGACCGTTTCTTTTGTGAGAAGCGGTAATCGATGCCAATCGTCCTGCGATTTGATATCCTCCGGTTCCAGCCCTGCTTCATTCATAACCCTTCGATAGTAGGGCACGTTAGAGTAAGCATGGGAGAGAAGTACCCGCATCGCATTCCACTGATACTCGCGAAGCCGCATCTCATCCCACCACTGGCTCTTATCCAGGAATGCGGAGGCTTCCCTGAGAATTTTCCCGTACCGAACACGTCTCGGCAGAAAAGCGTAAGCCTGGCCGGCCGATCGCTTAAACCAGGCCGGACTAACCCGATAGAGACCTTTCCACTTCACTAATACATCTTCAATAGCCATGATTTTTTCTCTGGCAAATTATCGCCATTCTAATATCGGCAAAGTAATTGTGTCACCTGGAAACATACACATACGTTCTTTTTCTATTATACTTCATTCCAGATCCTTTTGTAGTCTCTGTAATTGGTCCATCGCGTTTCGTGCGATCTCGTCCCATGATCGAGGGAATTTTGCCAGCAGTGTCTTGCCGCGTTCGATCAGCAGATCGGCCAATCCGGTTTCGTTCTTCAGACGGAGGATCGCGTCCCGTATAGAACGTGGTTCCCAGGGGTTGAAGTATACGGCAGCATCGCCGCAGACTTCTCGAGCGAAGTCCAAATCACTGGTAAGGATCGGACATGAAGACTGCATCGCCTCGATATAAGTGCTGCTGTAAGACTCGAGCAAGGTTGGCAAGATCATCCCCTGACTATGTTGATAATATCCGGCCAATTCCGGATGGGGATGGCCTCTTTGGCCAAGATTAATGATATTTTCCCCTACCCCCTCCTTCTCAATGCGACTAAGAAAAATCCGAGCTTTCTTGCTCTGTTCCGGTAGAATGCTCAGCAAAATAACGTAATCGCGTAGCTCATTGCGGTACCTCGTAAAAGTATCAATGAGGCCTTCCAGGTTTTTATGCGTATAATAATTGCAGAGGCAGAAGAGAACAAATTTACCCTGTAATCTGTTAAAGATAGCCGGAGGTTCAACTCTGCCGGGCGCGCTGTTCTGAACGGCACCGGCGGTGGGACAGACTTCAACCCGTCCCCGATAACCATATTGGTCAATAAAGCGGCGGCGCATGGTCTGCGTCTGGCAGAATACCATATCTACGTCCGACAGACTCCGTCTGAGATGACTGTTACGCAACAGGCGAATAACACGCTCGACCCTGCTGATAGGCCCGGCATGCAGGACGGGGTAGACGCGATGTGGATTAACAAGAATCAAAGCCTGGGGGCAGCCCGGGCGGGAAATTCTCACATTCCCTAACGCCCACACGAGATCGGGCTTAAAAGCCCGCACCTTAGCCGCGATAAGGTGCCGTTCATCCCGCAGACGGTGAAGAAGGTTCCCCCGATGTTGATAGGTAAAAACCTGGCAGTGCGGAAACGCCTGGCAGATTTCTTCATACCCGAGACCGGGAGGGATGGTAACGTAGTAGGCATGCTGGGGAGCAACACGAGCGAGAGCAGCGAGCAGTCCCTTCCCCACCGTAATCCCCCCCGCGACTCGTAATCCGTGAGCAAGCAACGCTATCCTGAGAGGAGGCCCGTCAAACGATTTTATTCTTTCCCCACTCAACTCCGTTGATAAGTCTGATGCTTTCATATTTTAATACAGTTTCTAAGGGTTTGGTTCCCCCCTAAATAAATTTGTCCCGAGATGATATATCCGCTGGGATTCCGGCTACGGCATTATTAATCACACTAACCTGATAATCCGGGGTATAGAATTCCTCTATAGACCGATAACACGCAGTCCTGATCTTATCACGAGGGCGACCGGACGACAACCATTCCTCGATTGCCCGGGCGAGATCACCACTATCACCGCGTTTGAAATAAGCACCGGTCTCTCCCGGAATAATAGCCTCAAACTCTGGGCCTTGATAATCGGAATCACTGTGAGTGATCACAGGTGTCCCATAGACCAGTGAATGAATACACGAAAGACCTATTATTCCCGGAGCTACGCATAGATCTGCCGCGCTGATCAGCAACCCTAATTGCTCTTCTGAAAAACAGGCCCCATAAAATCGGACATGATCCTCCAATCCCAGCCGTTGGGTTTCTGCCTTTAGTTCCGACTCGACCGGGCCGGCACCTACAAAAAGAATATTAACTATCTGTCCCCGGTCAATCAGCTGGCGGCCGGCTTCCAGAAGCATCTCCAGCCGCTTTGTTGGCAGCAGCCGGCCAACCCAGAGCAGGAGCGGGTTCCGGGAGTCCTGGAAGAGCTGCTTTTTAAGATCAGCCCGTGCCGTGCCGGTAATCGTCTTCCGTACTGATACCTGGACCCGATAATCAAGGGAGTTATATACAAGATAAAGCTGTTCCGGCTGGAACCCTCTCTTAAGACAGATCTCTCTCGCGCGCCGGCCATAAAGCAGCAGTCCATCGGCCCGTTTGAGAAAAATAGTGCGGATCACCCCTTTCAAACCCTTCTCATCGCGGCGAAAACCTTGGGTCCAGAAGAGAATGCGTTTGCCGGTAATACGTCCCAGTACCGCTCCGACCCAGCTGGAGATGTGATTAGGGGACCCCTCGAAGATGATCGTATCATACTTCTTCGATATTGCCAGCCGGACAATCCGCGATTGCCAAAGGATACCCTTTCCCAGCCAAATATTTTTCAATCGGGAAAATCGGACGCGGAGGGATTGGGAGGGGAGATCACCCAGGAAAGGATCAAACGTCTCCGTGTTATCACTCGGCGGGTTTTCCCCGAAAAATAATCTGTAATGTGGTTTCGAAATTTCCTGGCCGCACAAGGCAAAGAAAATGGGCTGGCGATAATAGGCGAAGCAGTGCTGTGTGATGGCAACATGCTTGGTTTTGGTATTTTTCTTCACAAGATTCCTATAATGACAAAAACACCTGGGGAACCAAAAAATCAGTCTATCGGCTTAATAAAAAACACTGTGGCGCTGACGCCATCCGTTGTCCGGAACGAACGCCACAATTGCAACCGGGAGATGAGTATCTCCCATAATTCGGACGGTGGCTGATCTCCGCAAGTGGCTGGCTCCTGACTCCCGGGTATGCTCAATACTGGTTAATCGGCCCACCCGTGACGCGAACCAGCTTGTGCTTCGGCCGGATCCCCATTCTATCCCGATGTCTTCCGGCTTGAGCCAGTCTTCCAGAATGGCAATCGCCTGACGAGTCAATTTTGGGACCTCGGGAAACCTGCGATAATAACTCCAGAATGAAATTCTATTTCTCAGATAACGCGGGCTCCAATGCCCGAACAACTGCTTCGTTCCGGTACTCATTGTATATTATCCTTATATCTTAATCCTTTTGATAGATGGCATCTTTACCCGGCTCTTCGAGTGGCGAAGTGGAGGGAGAGTCGCCCCGGGTAAGGGCCACGACAGTAATAAAAAAGAAGATCAACGAGTTCCGGGCTATATCACCACTCAGTTGAATAACAATAAACCAGTAAACGCCCAGTATCGCCCAGGAAGTGATCTGCATCCCAGATTTTGCAAAAAGAGGACGTAGAAGCATTATTGCTCCCAAAAGAAAGAGAATCAATCCCGGCAAGCCGTGCTCCAGCCATGCTTCAATGAACCAGTTATGAGGCCAATCCGGCAATCCTCCGCCGGCATGGCCGAGTCTGAAAGTTGTAAAGCTGCCGAGCCCGTAACCGATCAGAGGCTTGGCTTCGATATACTGCAAAGATCTTATCCAGATCTCATAGCGGGATCCTCCCGTCTTCCCTCCAAGCAAACCGGACTCACTCATCCTGGTGGTCTCAATACTATCGGCAGCCCAAGAGATCACGCCAAAAAATATACTTACAGCCAATATAAATATGACCACTTTTTGATAATACTGTTTAACCAAATCCCGGCGAAAGACAACCATCATAATAATTAGAATAACTGTTATAAACGTACTGGCCAACGCCTGCCGGGAAAGCGAATACCACAATAAAGGGGCACTGATAGCAACCCCTAAAATCACTTCGGGAAGAAATTTCTTTTTATTGGGGGCCGAAACCCAGAATAGGATAATCATCGTGAGCATCAGCCCGGAGAGGCGTCCCTGGCCGAGAGTGGCGAAGCCTTCAACTCCCCGCAGCCCAAGATACGCACTTGATAGATGCGATGGAAGCCGGAGAAGGGAATATCCCATTAATGGGAAACTACAACTCCAGAGCAATAGAGACGGAAGGACCATATCCGCAACACTAACTCCGGAGCGTACCGTTAAAAGGCCCGTGAGAATACAATAGGATGCATAGACAAGAAAAAACTGAATCAGATAGAGACTATACCCGGTTTTAGGCCCCAGATAATACCCCAATCCCATTATCAGGTAAATACATCCACACCAGATCAAATAGTCGGGCAGGAAACGGCTATTATAGAAAATCGAAGCCGGACGGCGGTTGATAAGAAAAATTAATAGAATGGTCAAAGCAAGCCCTATGAAACAGTAGGTCGTGGCCAGTCCCAGGTCTTTCTTGATTAAAGCATAAAATGCATGACCGAACAAAGTTAGCGCGGCCAATACCGAGGGGACCCCGCATTTAATGATAAGCAAAAGCAAGCCTCCCGCTACTACCGGCAAAATTAACCAACCGGGCAGGAGGTTAAGTGCCATTCCCACGCAGAAAGCCAGAATTATCAGGCGGACGTATTTCAGGCTATGTACAGACGTATCCATTAGGTGCGAGACTCTTGTGTATAAACATAATTCCGCCGATTAGATGATCGATTATAACTCATCCTGACATCTTCTTGCTTAACTTCCAGTTAAACCATCGAGCAACGCGGACAGAGAACCGGCTTGTTCACGTCTTGAGTATTGCTTGATGACATCCAGGCGAGCGTGACTGCGGACCGTGCCCGTTTTTTTCCATTCCCGATACCACTTTAATAACTGGCCGGCAAGCTCTTCCACCGTCGTGCAGCTAACACCGGCACCGGTATCATTAAGCAGAGCTTCGACACAATCACCATCCGCCGGCATTGCCAGAATTGGTCGGTGAGCGGACAGGTACTCGAATATTTTACTGGTAATAATGCCTTTTCTTCCGGGGAAGGCCTGGTTAAGTAAAATTGCGGCCTGGCGCTGCTTTTCCCTGCATTCATTCCAGGGGAGAGCTCCCCCTATGCGGACCAGGGAAAAATACGGATGGTCCTTGAAAATGGCATTCAGTCGTTGCTCATTTCCCCAGCCATAGAATTCAACCGCAATATCCTCCTCTGCCATCTCCGAGGAAGATATCAGTTTCCCCAGAGCATCCAGCAGTGGGCGGAAGTCCGGTAAACCATGAAGTACACTGCCCGTATAAACAATCGAGAACCTCTCAATTCGAAGATCGCGGTTCGTAGCTTCATCATCAGGATCGAATCCGTTCGGGATCACACGTATAGAGCGTCCATGGCGATGAGCCAGAATCTCCGCAAGGCCCGCTGATACGGTCACAATCTCAGAAGCGGTCTTGAGAATACGTCGCTCATGGAAAATCCGAACCGGTACGATCGCGGAAGCGCAGATGCTGACATACTGCTGGTTGACGATGTCGCGAAAGTCGGCTATCCATGGCTTTCCCCATTTCCGGGACGCCCAGGAAGCCAGATGGTGAGAAATGGTTTCGGGCGCGGTCGCCCAGATGGCGTCAATCGGAAACTGAAGGAACAGTTCTTCAATAGCCTCCCGCCCCCGCCGGAGAAACGTTATCGGGACAGTATGGGGGAGAACAACTCTCCTAATAACTTCGTAGATATAGCTCGGTGTCCCGGGGATATTTTTCCTCACCGGAACCGGGGCTACCACGACTTGGTCGGGGATACCCGAAACAAATACCGGGTCATATGAACAATTGTCCGGTGTCCAGAGCTGACAGAGGACCAGGGGCCGCCATCCAAAATCAGGAAGGTACTTGGCAAGACAGGCGGGGCGGCGGCTGGAGGTCGAAACCCGGGGTGGATAGGGCTGGGTGATGAATAGGACATTTTTTGCTTTTGGAGATCGCACACTTAGTATTCCGCTACTTAATACATTTATAATATTAGAACCGTGTCCCGAATTTATATCTATCCACGTTTGATCTTATTCTTCAGTCTGCTGAAGAAACGCTTAAATCTGACGTCAGTCTGGTAATCGTGGTGACTCTTAATGGGAAGATTCATAATCTTGGTGAATTCCTCATCACTTAATCCCAGCTTTTTAAGGACATAACCCTTTATTTAGCTTAACTCTTTTTCTCTAAAGAGGGGATTCTTGAACTTGACTATCTTGACCAAACCCTGATTTTTCAGCAATAGGCAGGGTATGACTCGATTTCTCAGCATGATATCAATTAGCTCACTTTGTCCGCAAATTTGAACAAAACATATATAGATTAGCACTTCTCGACAAAGTTTTGAAAGAGCTCCAACCCGAATCGGTGACTCTTCTCGGGGTGAAACCGAACACCATAGATATTATCCCGGCTGACCGCGGAAGTAAAATCAGCGCCATAGAAGGTCTCGGTTAATTCATCATCGGGCTTATTGCAAACCATATGATATGAATGGACAAAATAAAACCGTTAGTTATCTTCCAGACCATCCATAAGTGGACTTAGCTTTTTTGCTGAAATAGTATTCCATCCCATATGTGGAATCTTCAACATAGCATCAGCCTCTTCAAATCGGAATTTCTTCACCTCCCCGTCAAGCCAGCCAAACCCCGGCAATTTCCCCTCCTCACTTCGCTCCCCCGACAGATGCATACCCAGACAGATACCCAATATCTGAACCCCTCTCTCAACTACCCGGCGACTCAAAGGGCCAACCAGTCCCAGTTTATTGAGATTATGCATGGCTCTATAAAAGGCTCCTACACCGGGGAGAATAATCTTATCAGCCGTTTCAATCTCGGCCGGGGATGCTGTCGCCTGAGCCGGAGCCCTGATCTTCTTTAACATGTTCAAGATGGAACCGATATTCCCGATCCCGTAATCTATAACAATAATCATCTTTTGTTCTTCCGGGCAGTGGATTTCTTCAAAATGCTTACAAGAGCAGCACGTAATTCCTGACTCCGACTGATTATGATAGATAGATAGGTGAGGGAAAGCAAGATAACAATAACAAGCAAAAGAGTATCTGGGAGTTTAAGTGCCCACTTACTTAAAACTACCAGGCCCAGGAAAGGACTTGCTAATAATATGGTCCTCCCGGCGTGTACTCCAAGACCTTTTAAGGAAACTCGGGCGCATTTCATCAAATATACTGAGACAGAGAGATATATGGCAAGGTTGACAAGTCCATACAACAAAATAGTCAGTCGGCTATCCTTCAACACGCAGGCTCCAAAAAGAAGTGTGGTCAGTCGGCTGGTGATCAGTGTAATACTGAAAACCAGGTTGGCATGCTGTTTCTCGAAAACATAGATTACGCTGGAGAGGGGGGAGTATAAAAAATTAATAAATATCCACGGGGCAAGCATACTTGAAAAAACACCTGATTCTACCCAGTTAAGGCCCAGGACTGCCCCGAAAAGATCGGGTCCTATTAAGACCAGCATGGCGAAGGGTAGGAATCCCAGTGAAAAGAGATGCTTGTACAATCCCCCGACCATCAGTGAGATATCCTTGCCGGATGCGTGGTGATCAGCAAACCGCTGAAAACTTACCTGCGAGATAGCCGCGCCAACCAGGCTGGCCGGCATCCAGAGCAAAAGTAAACTCTGCGAATAAAAACCGGCTACCCGGGAACCAAAGTATTTCATCAGTACCATAACCGCCACCTGAACCGAAAATACGTTCAGCAGGGCCGTCCAGGAATCAATCAGAGGAAACCGTTTATATCTTTTCGCCCAGGCCCAAATCTGGCTCGGATGACAGTTACGATGGATAAATTCCAGATCATAACGCAATAGAAAGACGGAATAAAGTAAAAGGGGGATGACCTTGCCAATGAGACGGACAATAATCATATGCCCCCCGGAAGTAAAACCGGAGAGCCCGCTCCCGGTCAATCCCAACGATTTAAATACCGAACCGGCAACTCGGGCGGCAGCAAGGCGGTTAAAATATTTGTTCCGGGTATTCCAGTAACGGAGTGTCTGAGAACACCCGGTGATAAATATGCTGACCGGAAAGAGCCACCGGTACGGGATAAGCCCCGGGGCGTTGAATACCCGGAGAACCTCGATGCCCAGGAAAGCGGTCAGAAAACAACTGATCGCTGTAACCAGACCCACAATAAATAAACATAATACCAGGATATTGGCAGCGCCGGCATCCTCCCCGGGGAGAACAATAGTCATTTCATACCGGAGAGTTGCAAGACAGCCAATCACGGCGGAGAAGGAGAGAAAAAGCGCCGCGGTACCGAATGCCTCCGGAAGGAAGAGTCGGGCAATAATCGGCATAGCGAGTATGCCTATTACCTGGGCAAGAGCCGAACCACCACCCAGTGAGACAACGCTATTAGTAAAACTGGCCGATGATTTCCTGACGCGCCCCGACCGAACTGATTCTAACGGGAAAACTTCTCCGGCATCTCCATCATTTTGTGTGTTTTGTTCTTCGTTATCCAAATCATCTACTCTGATAAGAGATATCCACTATCATAACCATTCCCGGAACCTCCTACCCACCCCAGATCACATTCGACGCCGGGACCACCTCCTCCGGCTATATAAAAACCTGTCTTCAAATGATAGGGAATCGGCTGGGAAGAGATGTCATGGGTTACAAAAACTTCTTCTCCCGGCTTCCAGAATGAAGTGGGAATATTAGGAGCGAAGCTCCAGTTCTCAAATCGATTTTTTTTGTTCGAATTATCCGATAAAAAATCCATATCCTTTTTCTTCACATATCCGTGAACATAAATTCGGTAATTTTCATCTAATTCTTTTTTAACATTAAAGAGATAATACAACCGATATGTCATTTTTCCGAGCTTCCGAAATCGAAAATCAACTAACTCCACCTCCGGGGAAATCGAGCAAGCTGGTCCCAATTTTCCAGATAGAATCAACCTTTTGTCTTTCAATGCCTGTAATATCGGTCCGGCCAACGCGGCGGCAGGCTCACAGATTTTGTATATCTCATAGAGATCGATAATGTCCGTAGTTTGAGCGATCCGTTCAATGAGTTCTTCTTCCGTAACGTCCAATGCCCCCACCCAACCAAACTCAACTCCATCTCCATAACTCCCCTCTCCCGACCGATAAAAACCGATTTTCATGAGATATGGAAATGACTGAGCCGCGAATTCAGTAGAAGCTACAATATATTTTCCAGCATCCCAAACCGATGTAGGAGGCAACGGCTCAAAACTCCAATTATCAAATCCATACCTTCTACGGGAAGAAGGCAGAGCGTTTATATTAGATTTATCCACATATCCATGAATATATACCCGGTATATTTCATCAAGTTCACCGGTTGCTTTAAAAAGAATCGAGAGGCGATAAACATCCTCAATTATCTTACGGTAATCATACGCTACCACATCTACTTCAGCGCAAATCGAACCAATCGGGTTAAGCTTTTCGGTAACCTCTTGCCATTTATCTTCCAGAGGAACCATAATATCTTCGGATCTTCCTCCCCGGCGTAGATATTCTTTCCGCATTGCCGCTAATTCAAAAGGATTTTCGGTATCCCTGATCCGGGATAGAATTTCCTGTCCATACGCCCTCAATGAACTCTTCGCTTCTTCCGCTTTCAATTCGCCGGGGATGGGGGCTGATTGATCTTCGGACCGGGAGCAGGCGAACAACAATAAGAATATGAACACCTTCAAAAAGGAAAGAATTTTCATGGTTCTGTTAATTATGATCTGGTGGATATATCCGGAAGTTTAGAGAGAATGATTTTTTAGCACGGCAATAGCCTGGATTCGGAGATCAGCCTATTTTTTGACTGATCGTCCGATCACTCTACGCTCGCCTGCCAGCCCAATCCGCATTCTATCCCCGGTCCTCCCCCTCCTGACTTGTAAAACCCAGTCTTCATATCATAGGGAATCGGTTGGGCTGTAATGTCATGCGTTATCAGAATATTTTCTCCACTCTTCCAGTCGCTGGTGGGCGGTGAAGGAGCAAAACTCCAATTCTCGAAATTATGTTTCTTATTCGCATTCTCCGAGAGCATATCCGCCTGATTCTCATCCACATAACCATGAATATATATCCGGTAATTTTCCGGGATCGCTTTTTTTACATCAAACAGATAGAAGAGACGATATTTATTATCCCCAATCTTATGGTATTGAAAATCCAGCAGATCCACCCCATCACAGAACGGTCTGGATGGGCCGGACGACACCAATAATTGCTTCCATTTGCTATCAAGCGCTTCATCGACTACCGGCAATTCATCCGGTGAATAATTGTATAACTGACTCAGTTCAGATAGTCCCAGGATATTCTTCTCGGAATTAATCGCCCTAAGCCAATCTTCTTCATCCATCTCCATATCCGCAAACCATCCCAAGTCAAGTAACGGTCCCTGTGGACCTTCTTTCTTTGAATAAAGAATTACCTTAATATTATAAGGGATTGGATCCGCGACTGCTTCCGAACTGATGACCTGATATTCCCCCTGTTGCCATTGAGAAGTTGGCGGAATCGGTGTAAATCCCCAATGCTCAAAACCAAGTTGTTTATTAGCTGTGGGAGAAAGGCGTAAAGAATTAGACTTATCCACAAAAGCCTGTACTCCAATTATATAATCACTGGGGAGAGGCTGTTCAGCTTTGAAGAGAAAACTCAGGCGATATCGGTCCCCCTGGTTCTTTTCGTATCTGAATGAAACCAATTCAACTCCATCCGTGATAGCTCCTATCGGTTCAACACCTTCAAGGAACTCTCCCCATCTTTCCTTCATAGCCTGATCGATACGATCTGACCGATCATTGGCATTTCGATAGTCATCCTGGATAGCACCCAGATCAAAGATATCTTTCGCCTCTCTGATCTCCGCTAAAAAACCATCCTCATCAAAAATAATAATCTGAGTTGCGGCTTCACTCCCGGATTCTTCCGAGCAGCCTGTTAATGTCATCCCGGCCAGTACAACAGCGCAAACAACTGTCAGACCTACGGTTTTCATAGCATTTTTAACTGCTACGATTTTTATCAGCCATTCTGATTTCATCCATAACTTCCTTTATAATTTCCAGCGTCGCTAGCCTGCCGCTGGGAATTTTCCCGACATCCATCAGGATCCCGGTTTAATATTTTTTAATTAATAGCATCAGGACAATAAGTTCGTAGTGCAGGGCTTTAGCCCTGTTTGTAAACATGGCAAACAGGGGGCTGGCTGTACTGGTCATGTAGTAAGGGTTTTCAACCCCGATTGTCGTGCCTCCTCGGTCGAAGTTGAAAACCTCTCCCACAGACCCCCCCCGGTTTACCGAATGCTTACCCCTGCTTAGCCATCCCACAACTGAAAATCTGCACTACGATGTCGCACCGAAGGCACTATCTAAATAAACTGCCCAGTATATAACATAGTCCACCCACTTTTGACAATATGATTAGTTTAAGATTTTATTATGATTTCGGCTTGAGATATTAGGATTTTAGATCCTATGACATTTTCGAGTAAGCTTTATCTATGTGTCTTCTCGGTTCGAAATACCCAGGGATCTCCTAACTCCTCTCCGTATCTCCCGGACGCCCGCACACGCCAGATATACACTTTATTCGACTTCAGTTTCTCCTTCAGCCGTACCCGGCTGGAGGTAATCCCGGATACAGTCGCTTCTTCCGGCGCCGCGGACCCGGTCTCCCATATATACAGCTCATACCTGGGTTCCGGACCACAGTCATTCCAATCAAACTCAAAATCAACGGGAATATTTTTAGACATGTTAGGGGGATAAGGATCGGCGGGGCGACGGACCCGATTGGATGCAAGATTTTCCTCGATCTGCATCGCCTCAATATACATCCCCCGCTGCCGGTAGAACCGGGCTAAATTCACGCAAAAGAATGGAGAGTAAGGATTATAACCGAAGGTCTTAACCCCTTGTTTGAAATATTCAAAAGCGTCATTGTTATGCCCTTCTATCATAGCTATCCGGGCCAGATAAGCCAGACTGGTCAGGTCATTGGGGTGGAGTTCCAGTGCCTTCCGGGCAAAGATGGCAGCGGTGGAATATTCCTTCATCCTCATTGCCAATCCCGCGAACTGATGACAGGAAATATGCCTCATGTTAGCGTCGAAGAGCATCATCGGCATAACTCTGCTCGAGAGCCAGTTTAACCGGTTATGGATCCTTAACCGATCATATAGGCCCTGCTTTTTGACATAGTCAACTTCCCGGGGTAAATGTTTTTCCGGATGATCCAGTATTTCCTGATATGTCAACACCTTCTGAATCTCTTCCCCCTCTCTTCTGAACTCCCGGTCACCGCGGATTGTATATCCCACTATCACTGAAAATGCTATAAGCCAAGCAACAAATATAAAATTGATCCCTAAAGACGCCCAGCCCGGGACTTTAAATTTAATAATCGTCCTCTCTCCCACCGCCACGTTAAGCATCGCAGCCACGCCGGCCAGCCAGATCTGGCTACTGATCTTCTCGGAAGTAAAAGTTGTGACTTGCATCGCGGCAATACCTATAATTGATACACCGGCGCCCAAAAGTAAACCTCGATTTTTCCCTTTCCAGGCCAGAACAATTAGAAGTACGAAAGCAAAACAGAAGAGAACCAGCCCCGGAAGACCAAGATCGACATAGGCCTGGAGATAATCATTGTGTACTTCCCAGTTTAAAGTTTTGACTTTAGCTCCCGGCGCAAAAGGAGTCGCTATTATCGGCAAATTACCGAAACCGGCGCCAAGGAGAGGATCGGTCAAGCCTATTGACTCACGCCAAAAATTTACCCGGGCATGTGGATCCAGAATTTTGGCCGCCGTCTTTAGAAGATCTGCCTTAGATGCCATTAACCCGGCTACCTGCGCCGGCGGCTTAACTGTTACAATAACAACGAGTAAAATGAATACCACGCCCGCTAGAATCAAGACTCTCCGATGGTTCTGATGAATTTTCCGGACCCCTCCCGCAACCAGGAAAAAAATTACTCCAACAATCAGAGACAACCAGGCGCCTCGAGTTTTTGCCAAGAGCATAAAAGCAGTTCCAAGAATTAATCCGCTAAACGGAATTAGCGTTGACCATCCCCGGGCTCGAAAATAGTACCAGGCGATAAAGGGCAATGTGACCATGAAATACATACTGGCATAGTTCCGGTGCCCCATCGTTCCCCGGGGAACTGCCGTACCGGGGAAACTGTGGATAAGGGGGAGAGACGGGAAAAAATACTGTAAAATCCCTATGATCGCCACCAAACCGTTCAATACACAGAATAATCTCCAGAAAAGATCCGACTCCCAGAAGCGTAATCTGCGAGCGAGAAGATAAGCAAATGTAGGAAGGAGAAGAGCCAGCCATCGCTCAAAACCAACCCGGGACTGCAGAGCCCAGCCAAGCGAGAGGAGTGCCCAACCCAGATAAAAAAGCCAGGCGGCACCGAGAAGACTGAGGCGAAAGCCGTATGGGCGCCGGGGCAATACCAAAGCCAAACCCAAACCGATTGTCAGTGCTGCCCAGAAGGTCTTGGGCAGATAGTTTCCCGACATCATACCGGGCAGACATGCAAAGACCGTAAGCGAAACTATAATCCAGATAATAGCTCTGAGATGGGATGATTCTCCGGCTGATGAAGGATTGTGGTATGACATTATTTTGGAGAGCCTATTGGATGAAAGCAAACATTCGGTAAACCCGTCTGACCTGTGCTCGCAGCGGTGACCTTCAGGTTGCCGTCGCTGGGCAGCCTAAAGACCGACGTTAAAATAGAACATATTTTCCAAGTGTTTCCTATTGGAAATTTCAGCTAGTAACTCCTGCCATGCCTACTAACTCTCCCTCGCGACCGCGTTCACAATAAACACCAGTGATGATACAATAAACGCGAGCAGCATCGCCATCAGAACGGTACGGGCTCTGTTTGGACCAACTTTATTAGGATCGGCCTGGGCTTGATAGAGAATCACGGTACCGCTTCGGGAAACATTCTCCATCGTGACTCTTAATAGTGCTACTTCTTCCGCCTTGGCGGCAAGGGAAGCGCGAACCTGGGTCAGGTTGTCCACATCCCGTTTCCGACGGGCGATAATACTTTCATTCTCAAAGACATGCTTCTCCAGGAGAGCAATATCTTTTTCAATATCAGCGCGCTCGATCTGCTTGGCCATAAGTTTCACCTTCATCTCAACCAGAGCCTTCTCTCCCGATTCATATCTCTGTCGATCATCGTTATAAGATTTCTCAAAATAAGCCATCAAATCCTGATCTTTCTTTAGCGCGGTCTGTAATGTCTTCCTCTTCGCTTCCAGTGACACCAGTTCCCGGTCCAGGCTACTGACCTCCTTTCTTAATGACTCCAGCCCCCGATTCCCTTCCTCGATCTGATTCTTGAGCCCTTTAATCTCTCCCGCAAGGTTCACAACCTCTTTCTTCGTCGCCTGATAAATCGGATTGATTATCTCGGTTGTTAATGACGGAATTTTATTAACATTCGATAAATCTCCCTTGAAGTGCATATCCAGGAGCAGATCATCTCCGATCGCCTTATTAAGCACAATTTTTTCTGTGAGACTCGTCAACTCTTCCGAGAGCTTACTATATCTCGGTTCCGAACTGGATAAAGAGGTCCTAGCTAGCATTATCTCCCGGGATATATCTTCAATCTGGTGCTTCTTGATCTTCACCATCATCTGCTTGTAATTGATCCGGCTGGACTCCTCGAACTCAGCCAAAATATCTTCCATTTTCTCCAGACTCCGAATTGTACTGACCAGTCGATCGGTTAAACCATTCTTGACCGGCAGGGCATAATTCTTATTCTCCGAATATTCCCGGGCAAACAACTCTCCCACCCAAATCCCGTCGATCTCCTGCTTGGATAAATTCTCTTTCAGCATCTCCAGGAGAGCCATTTTGCCGGAAACTTCCTCACCTAGCTTGAGAATCTCCATCGAAATAATGGAAAATAACTCCTCGTTATGCTTGAGCAGCATCTTATTGACAGAGAGATTGGATTCCAATCGTGTCTCGGTATAGTGATCTTCACTCTCCAGTAGTGACTTACTGACCTTCTCATAGATATTTGCAGTGAAGTTCCCCAATTCATCCACGCCGCTCCGGTAGATCTTCTTGGTCTGCCGGAGAACTACCTCCGCCCATTGGTTGGCAATCGCCATTGACAACTCCGGATCATTGGTCGTAGCCGTCAGCTTCACCATCGGCAAAAGATTCTTATCCCTGGTCTTCGCCTGTTCAACCGAAGTAGACAACCTCGTTTGAAACCGGAGAAATGTCATATCATCACCCAGAACCGACCGATTCTTTAATTCCTGAAAAAGCTCCCATTTCATTCTGGTTGATTCAATCAGGGACCGAAAAGTCTCCACGTTAAGAGGCTGAATCTCCCCGGTAAGCGACACTTCCGGCTGCCTAATACTAATGGCAGCCGTCGAACTATATATATTCGGCTTAAGTTTAATATAGATCCCGGCAACCAGCCCAACAATCAGAGTAATTGCCAGCAGCTTGATCTTGTGCTGAAAAAGAACCTTTAAAATCCGGATCTCCTCATTTCCAGTATTAGACATTTATTTTCTCCTTAGATGATGGTGGGGCGTCTTGACATTTAACATAAGTTCAATATATCCGTAATAGCTCGGTCAATATTCTTATTATGCTTGCTCTCTCAATCAGTCTCTTTTTGATTTTTCGGCAATAGAATAATCATTTTGACCATATATTGCAATAGAATATGTAGTTACGCCAAATTTCAAGGAGCTAAACCTGTTTTTTATTGACAGGGAATAATAGATATATATATTTCACAACAATCATGCATAAAATTGTTTCTATAGTTTTGCCTACTTACAATGAGAAGGATACGATCGCTCTTCTGGTGGAGGAAATTCTCCGCCGGATCTCTTCTGATTCGGAGATTATTGTGGTTGATGATGATTCTCCCGATGGAACCGGTGATATAGTGGAGAAGGTCGGGGAGAAAGATCTCCGGGTTCGTCTGCTGAGACGCAAAGAACGCGGTCTTACTTCCGCCCTTCGAGCAGGCATTGACGCGGCCCGTCATGATACCGTCATCTGGCTTGACGCCGATTTTGCTCATCCCCCGGAGGTCATCCCCGATCTTATAAATGCTCCCGCCGATTTAGATATCGTGGTTGCCTCCCGCTATATAACGGGAGGCCATGACGGGAGAGATTCTAAAATCCGCCGCCTTGCCAGCGTGGCGCTTAATCGGGTCGGTCAATGGTGGGTAAGATCTTCGGTCCGGGATCTTTCCAGCGGCTTTGTCCGCGCCCGGAAGGAAGTATTGATGGATCTGGACTTCAGGGGAACTTATGGGGACTACTGTATAGACTTTCTGGTCCGGGCGGAGAGGAAAGGTTGCAAGATACAGGAGATTCCGTACACCAACTCGGAGCGGGAGGAAGGTTATTCCAAAACCACAGCAAATCCCTTGATTTTTATCCGTTATGTTTTACTATATGTCAAAACTATCATAAAACTAAGATAGATAGCGCCTCCAGCGCTAACGTTAAAAAATACGTAAGCTTTCAGTGAACCCCGTTGCAACGTGCTCGTAGAGGCGACCTTCAGGTCGCCATCGTGTGGCAGCCTAAAGGCAGCCGCTACGAGAGACGGGGTTCACTGAAAACTTACAAAAATACAAACGTTGAAGGAAAAAGACGTTAAAGATCGTTAAAAAAGAAGATAGCTTCGCAACTATTTTGCCACAAAAACTCTTAAGACACGAATAAAAGAATAAACGGTTCACTAACTACGCCTCGTCTTATTTTTTGATATTTCCTTCGTGTCTTCCTGCCTCTGTGGCAGATTTATTGGGATTCCGAAACAGCAAATAAAGGGAATATACGAATGAACAGTTTGAATAATGATAAAAGCCAAGAAGCATTGCGCAGGGCATCGGAGATGGCCGGCCCGGAGCCGATTACGCCGGATGGAGTAGAGGTGATCCCGGTCTGCCAGCCCACCCTGGAAGGGAATGAACGCAAATACGTCATGCAGTGCATGGATACTAACTGGATCTCTTCCCGGGGCAAGTTCGTGGATGAGTTCGAAGAAGGATTCAGCCACTACTGCGGCGTCCGGTTCGGCATTACCACCAATAGCGGTACCACCGCGCTCCATTTAGCCCTGGCCACAATGGGTCTGGGAGATGGGGATGAGGTGATCATCCCCTCCTTCACCATGATCTCCACCGCTAACGCCATTACATACCTGGGCGCGAAACCGATACCGGTTGATGTGGACCCGGTTACCTGGAATATCGACCCCGATAAGATTGAAGCAAAGATCACGGATAAAACCCGGGCTATCATTCCCATTCATACCTACGGGCACCCGGCCGATATGGATCGCCTTCAAGCGATCGCGGATAAACACGGGCTCGATATCGTGGAAGACGCGGCGGAAGCCCACGGCGCGGAGTACAAAGGGAGGCGAGTGGGAAGTTTCGGGAAGATGGCCTCCTTCAGTTTCTACGCCAACAAGATTATTACCACCGGCGAGGGGGGGATGATCGTTACCGACGATGAGGAATTGGCCGGACGTCTCCATACTCTGCGAAACTACGGTTTCACCCAGGAACGCCATTTCTGGCATAAGGTGATGGGCTTCAGCTATCGTATGACCAACCTCCAGGCCGCAATCGGGCTCGGTCAGTTTGAGAAGATCGATGAACTGGTACAGGGGAGAATCGACAATGCTCGACTCTACAGCAAACTCCTGGCGGATGTTTCTGGTATAACCACTCCCCATGAATCAGAAGACGTCAAAGCGGTCTACTGGATGTACGGTGTTTTAGTGGAGGATGATTTCGGGATCTCCAAGGATGAACTCCGCCAGAAGCTGGCCGACAGGGGAATCGAGACCCGTTCCTTCTTTATCCCGATCCATCTCCAGCCGATCTACTCATATCTTTTAAGCGACGAATTCCCGGTCTCGGAAGAACTGGGGAGCAAAGGTTTCTATCTCCCCTCAGCCAGTAATCTCCGCCCGGACCAGATCGAATTCATAGTTGACGTCATCCGGGATGCCCGGCCTTAGATATTATTAACCACGAAGGATACGAAGTTCACGAAGAGGAAAAAGATTATATCTATTGAACCATTACCAGGCAAACGCGGGGAAATTATCGTATCCCCTACACAACAACCCTGTAAATTGACTTACTTAAATGGGAATGGATTTCTCCTGCAATAATATCGTCACCAGAAACTTTTTCTGCTCCCTTTCTCCTCCCCTTCGTGAACTTCGTGTCCTTCGTGGTTAATTCATAAACCCTATCTATCATGAATATACTGCTAATTAATCCTCCCTTCGATCCGGAGGAGTCGGTCGGAGAGAGTAGTTCGGTCCGTTTTGTTCTCAATATTACACCTCCGCTGGGACTGGCTTACCTGGGCGCGGTTCTGGAGAGGGCGGGACATAAGGTCAGAATCATTGACTATACCGCCCGTTACCCCTACCCTCCCCTCCCCGAGATTATAAAAGAATTTTCCCCGGATCTGATCGGTCTGACCGCTACCACACCATCGTTTGAGAGCACCCTCCGGATGTCGGAAGAACTGCGTGCGCTGACTTCATCCACTCCATTGGTATTAGGAGGCGCCCACGTCACCTGCGCCGCGGAATCGGCGATGGCAAGCGGTCTCTTTGAAGTCGGGGTAATCGGCGAGGGTGAGGATACGATTGTCGAACTGGCGGACCGCCTGAGAGATGGGAAATTCTCGGGACTCGATCAAGTCGCTGGAATTATCTTCCGGGAAGGAGAAAGCTTCCGGCGGACAGATCCCCGCCCGTATATACAGGACCTCGACTCCCTCCCCTTCCCCGCCTATCATCTTCTCCCCCCCCTCTCCCATTATCACCCAACACCGGCGTCCTACAGAAGACTCCCGGTGGGAATTCTTATGACCAGCCGGGGGTGCCCCTTCCATTGTACCTTCTGTGACCGTTCGATATTCGGCAATACCACCCGTTTCCACAGTACCGAACGGGTTCTGGCCGAGGTGGAATGGATGATCCGGGAACTGGGAGCGAAGGAGATAAGATTCTTCGACGATACATTCACATTAAAACGGGACCGCGCTGCGGAAATCTGCGCCGGCTTGAAAGATCGGGGTTTGAATATACCCTGGACCTGTCTGACCGCCGTTAAAGCAGTTACCCCAGAACTGCTGAAAAAAATGAAAGCCGCCGGATGCTGGCAGGTCCTCTACGGACTGGAGTCCGGCGACGATAAGATGCTGGAACTGCTGGGGAAAGGGAACTCGGTCGAAGCCAACCGCGACGCGGTAATGTGGGCCCATCAGGCCAGGTTGGAGATCCGGGGAGATTTTATCGTGGGAACTCCGGAAGAGACTATGGAGAGTCTAGAGAAGACACTAAAATTCACGCTGGAATCAAGTCTGGATTACGCCCATTTCAACAAATTCACCCCATTCCCGGGGACCGAACTCTATCGGCGACTGGTCGCGGACGGCTACTCCTTCGACTTCACCAAAGGCTGCAGCATCCTGGACCACGGCGCTCTTCTCTTTATCCCGAAGTCGCTTGACCGGGAAGAATACCGCCGCTGGCTCGACCGGGCCTTCAAGAAGTTCTATCTCCGCCCCTCCCACATCCTCAAACGTCTCTTCGCCATCCGCACCTGGACCCAGTTTAAAGGCCAGATGCGGGGCGCTTTCGCCATAGCCAGCCTCTAAAATTTTATCGCCAGATCTCTATCTCCAGTTCCAGTTCCACGCCGAACAGTTTTTTGTCTTTCTGTGCCCCCAAAAAAATTACTCTCTCATATTATATCCCCATACTCGGGAATCATTCGAGATGTTTCTTATTCTTTTAAGCACCATAGTATTAATGCGATATATTTTTTGAGTCGGGAGTAATATGGTGCAATTCCGATTCCTCTATAAAGGCAATTCGGCTTCCCTCCGATTCAAAGGTTACCGGTTGCTCGATAAGCTTATCAAACGCTTCTCGTACCCTTGATTGATTCTCCTTCTCCACATAAAGGAGGAGAAACCCGGTTCCCCCAGCGCCCAATAATTTTCCCCCAATCGCGCCCGCTTCACAGGCTCGACCATACCACTGGTCGATTTGCGGCGAACTGATATGCGGAGCCAGTTTTCTCTTTATCTGCCAGGATTCATCCAGGAGAGCACCGAAAGCCGGGAGATCTTCAGGTTTTCCCTGTAAAATTTCTTCACCCCTATCGCACATATCCCTCATCTCCCTGAGATTATTCATATTATGATCGGTCCGGAGATTCTGTTCTCTGAGAATCTCACTGGCCGCCCGAGTACCACCTAAATAGAACATCATTAAACTATCAAAGAAACGAATCAGTGTCTCCTGGCGGCAGATAATAGGGTGGGCAATGACTCCTTCACCTTTTAGAAAAGTATACTTTCGGAGCCCCCCAAAGGCAGCGGCGTACTGATCCTGCTTGCCAATCGGCTCCCCGAGGAGTTCGATCTCCACCCTGCATGCCTCTTCCGCAAGTTGTTCGGGAGTGATTAACTCCCCCTGGAAGGCGTGAAGAGCATGGAGCAGGCCCACTGTAAAAGAGGATGAGGACCCCAGGCCGGTTTGGGATGGAATATCCGCAATCGAAGTGATCTCGATCGGTTGCTTTATCTTGAGCATTTTTAAACATTCCCGGACTACCGGATGCTGGATTTCTTCAGGTTCCATGGCTAGTTCAGTCCGGCTATAAGATACCCTGATCTTAAATGGGTAGAGGACACTAAGTTGGTGAATGGTAATATACATATGAGCAGCTATGGTGGTAGAGAGTACCTTACCGACTTCTTTCTCACAGAAGTTCGGCAGATCAGTTCCCCCTCCAAAGAAACTTACTCTGAATGGAGTGCAGGTTATAAGCATTTGATGGATTCCTCGCTTTATCTAAGTGAATACTATTAATCTGTTACTTTTAATCGAGTTATCAGTAAAACGGCCTCCATAAGATCGGCACACTTCGCGGTAGGGGTGATTGGAAAGCGCTCATCTTTTCCTCCATACCCTGTCTCAACCAATATACTTTTTATTCCGGCGCGCTGGCCCGTCTCCAGATCAACGGTGGTATCTCCTATTATCCAGGATTTATTAAGGTCAACATTGAATTCCTTTTTAGCTTGAGAGATCATGCCGGTAGCTGGTTTGCGACAGTCACAGAATACTTTGAGTTCAGGGACTTCTTCCGGGAATCCGCCATCCGGGTGATGGGGACAGAAATAGATCGCATCCAGCCGGGCGCCTTTCAATCCCAAGAGAGTTTCAAGTTTATTGTGGATATTCCGCAAGTCATTAAACGAGCACATCCCCCGAGCCAAGACCGGCTGATTAGTAATGAGAATAGCAAGATATCCTGCTCGATTGATCATTTTAATGGCTTGGGCCGCGCCGGGCAAAAGCCGGAGATCATCCTCCCGACAGAGATGGCTAACCTCTTCAACCAGAACTCCATCACGGTCCAGAAAAACCGCCGGGCGCGGATTGCGACGATGAAATCGCTGGATTTTCCCCGTCTCCCAGTCATCGTTGACAGCTTTATATCTCTCCGGCGTTCCGCTGTCCTTGATGTATTCCCCGGTTCGATAGGCGAATAAGTTTAGCCCCTGTTTTAATGCAGCGGGGAAAATATCACGGCCAAAATTGGAGACAGTACCTTCCGGAATAAGTTCACGAAGTACCGGGGACAGCAGATAGACAGCGGCATTGGTCAAATTCGGCAACCAAGCCCCTTCAGGATGTGGCTTGGGGTAGAATTGAATAATACGAAAATTATTGTCCATCTCAAGAAGATCACTGTCATAAGGGTGATCATTGGAATGAACCGCCAATGTAGCATCGGCGGCTACATTACAATGACGGCGGATCATCTCCCCCAGATCCATATAGACCATGACATCACCATAGAGGACTAGTAAGTCCCTATCGTATTCGGAGAAAGCAAGTCGCAGTCCTCCGGCCGTACCAAGGGGAATATTCTCAACTGAATATCTGAGTGAAGCCCCCCATCTCTCCCCATTACCAAAGTGTTCTTCAATAATCGGAGATAGATGTCTGGTGCAGAGGGTAATATCACGGATACCGTACTCAACCAAAAGCGTGATCTGATGCTCAAGGAGGAACTTGGGTCCAATCGGCAGCATCGATTTGGGGACAGTCTTCGATAACTCTCCCATCCGCGTTCCCACTCCACCTGCGATAATGGCCGCTTTCATTATCCAATCGATTCGCGAATAGCCCGGCGGATCGCCTGATCGGAAGTAAGGCGTGCGCGCCAGCCAAGCCCACTGATCCGACTGATATTATACTGATAAGACGGCACATCCCCTGCCCATCCGATCGACCCACTTGAAAATTTAAAGGCAACCTCTTCCAGTCCCAATTCATTAACCACGATCTCAGCGATTTGTCTCACGGTCGTCTGGCTCTCCACCCCAATGTTAACGCAGTTAAGCAATCCGGTCATCTTATCGCGACAGACCATCATCGCTTCGATCAGGTCGGAGATATGAAGATATGGCTTAAGCTTGGTGCCATCCCCCAGGATTCGGAGTTGCTGGGGATTATCCCGAAGCTTTCGAATAAAATCATGGATAACCCCATGGGTCAAACGATCACCGACCACATTGGAAAACCTAAAGATCCAGGAAGAGATAGCAAAACGATGGGCGAAGGCAGAGATATAAGACTCGGCACTGCACTTAGCTGCTCCATAAAACGAGATTGGTCTGAGGGGGCCTAAATCCTCATTGATCTTGCCGTCCACTTCACCATAAATAGCTGAGCTGCTCGCGAAGAAGAACCTTTGAACGCCGAATCTCCGCATAGCGTCGAGAACCTTGAAGGTAGTCAAGAAGGTCAGATTAAGATCACGGCTTGTCTCCTGTCCCCCGCGTTGGATATCCGAATTGGCCGCCAAGTGAAAGACAGAATAAAAATTTCCTTCCTTGAATATACGATCGAGGAAATTATCATCAAGGACATCTCCCCGGATAAAATTAAAATCGGGGTATTTGGTGGCAGATGCCAGATTTTCCAGCCGCCCCAGGCTAAGATCATCGATTACAGTTACATCCATACCTTTCGCTAAAAGATGATCACAGAGATGAGAACCGATAAATCCGGCTCCCCCGGTTATCAAAATATTCACCTTCTCCTTCGGATTCTCAATTATCATAGATATGGATTCGATTAATTATCTGGGAATTATTAAAAAAATTTAATTAAGTTCTTAATATATCAAAAAAATTATATATCTTCAAAGAAATCTTCCCCAAGTTACTTAATCTCATAAAAATATGGCTATAGTGCCAACAAAATTCTGACAATTCATTAGCCAGATTCCAAATTCATTTACTAACATTATCCAGAACAAAATTTATCGCCAGATTTCCAGTTCCAGATCCAGTTTCACGCCGAACAGTTCTTTAACCTTCCCGCGGGCTACGGCAATCAGTTCCTCCACTTCCGTCGAACGTGCTGAACCCAGGTTAACGATAACATTGGCATGTCTTTCAGATATCTGTGCCCCTCCTACTCTTTCCCCCTTCAATCCGGCTTCTTCGATCAAGCGGCCGGCAAAATTTTCCGGGGGATTCTTGAAGATGGAACCGGCACTGGGATATTCGAGGGGGAGTACCGCCTTCCTCTGTGAAAGAATATCATCCATCTTCTTTCTTATCGCCGCCGGATTGTCCCTCCGCAATTCAAACTCTACCTCCAGTACAATCTCCTCGGCTAACCGGAACCGGCTTGATCGATACCCGAAGTGGCAATCTTTCGGCACCCAATCTTTTATCCCGGTCCCGGGTTTAAATGTCCGGACCCGCCTCACCACCTGTGAGATATCCCCTCCCCCGCAGCCGGCGTTCATAACTACTGCTCCTCCAATTGTCCCGGGAATACCGGCCGCAAATTCCAGGCCGGATAACCCATGCTCACTTACGGAGTGGACCAGACGAGGCAGTGAAACTCCCGCCTCCGCTATCAAAGATTCGCTCCGGAAATTAAAATCTCCCATACCGGGACCGGTCTGGATAACTACACCTCTTATACCACTGTCAGGAACCAGCAGGTTGGTCCCTCCGCCCAGGATATAACATGGGATATCTTCCCCGGAGAGAGTTTTAAAGAGCTTTATCATATCATTCCCGCCCGCAGGAATAATGAAGAGATCCCCCGACCCTCCTATCCTGAAAGATGTATGAGATATCATCTCCTCAAAAAACTTTATCTCCCCATGGAAACCTGATAGAAGAAGAAATTTCTTTATTGCATTTTTATTAATCATGGAATTTATTCCGAGGCCAGACCGACTCAAAATACAACTCTCTTTTCCTCTAATAAAATGATAGCGACAGGTTTTTGAAAAGGGAGAGATGGTTCAAAACAGTTTGGAAAACCCAATATATTCTTCAACGTGCTCATCTTGTCTTGTTCCATCAACGGATAGATAAAAGCATCGATGAAATAAACGGGTTCTTTATATTATTAACACTAATTTATACCCGGCTTACCGGAATATTCCAGCTCCTTTACTAACCAAGATACATAATGTGATTTCGCCAACGCGGATTTATTCCCCCTTTGTTTCCATGCTTTTAACACCAAAGGAAAGGTAAGACCGAGGTTAGCCGATCTGATGTTATGATGGGTATTAAAAGCGGTAACGCATATGATTAGAATAAAAATAACTTTATTAATTATTCGTAAGGATCCTTTTTTTACTGATAAAATTACTGTTAATAGTAATGTAAAAAATATTGGGAATAAAGATCCATAATACCACGAAGTATGAACTATAACCAGGTGCTTGGTAAGCAGGATTGTTTGCAGGGTCAGGAATATAAACAAAGTGATTAAGATTCGATAAAATAATCTTCTTTTCTCAGGGGATAGTTTAGTAAAGGAATAAATGGAATAGATAAAAAATAGGAAAAAGATGTAGTAATTATAAAATGAGCTGGTCTTAAACGGTGAGATATATTCTGAAGTAAAATAATAACCTTGCAAAAAAATATTGGTAAATTCAAAAGGTCCTCCACTTCCATCGCCTTTTCTTATGTAAGACAAAAAGTCAAAGTTTTTAAATCCAAACCATCTGATAAAATATGGGGTTACATATAACAAAATAATACCGAACGCGACTCCAATGCAATAATACGATATAATAATATATTTACTTTTTCCTTTAATATTAAAAATACCGGGGAATACTATGGGAATTAAAACAAATATAAACCAAGCGGTCTCATCAGTAAAAAATCCCAGAAACATGAAAACGAGAAGCCAAACAAACACTCTTTTAGAAAAGTATTCGTTCTTTTCGGCATATATAATTATCCGGGAAGCCAGGTAAAAACAGAGGATAGTGAAGAAGTTAGTGAGCGGTTTCGCGGGATGAAAGAGCAGAATAATTCCTGACAAATAACCGAGAGATATTCCATATAACGATAAACCTATCCAGGCGGCGGCTCTATCAAGGGTTAGGTTATAGATCAACTTATACAGCAGCACTAGGGAGAAGAAGGAGAATATCCAGGTTAATGAGAAACTGGGATGGGGAGGTATATAGTTCCAGAGCCAGACCCGTAATTTAAAGTTCACAAGCATGACCAGATTGGAGAAAAAGCGAACCCGCGGCGCTTTGCTTTCAAAACTTAAAACATCAAAACAAAGCAGAAAATCTTCCGGGACTAATTTAGTCCCGTTTATTAATGAGTTATGAATAAATCCTGAATCCGGTCCCCGAATAGAAGAAAAATGGACCGCCTCAGGCTGCATAGATGCTTGGCTATAGTCAAACATATGGAAGATGATATATATAATTACAAGGCCAAAGGTCAGCTGGTAGAAGAACAATCCTCTGGATAAAAATAATTTTTTTATGGATAATAATATGTTCATCAATTCATGGAAACTTCTTTGCGGGCGACTACCAGCATATCTCCCAGGGAGAGAGGGAATGGAATCTGGATGGAAGGTCCCTGGATAGTCCAACCTAAATGGCGCAGGCAATATCTCAAACTAAAAAACCGGATCAATCCCCTCATTTTAATTACCTGGAAACCCTCCTGAGCCATCATCTGAGTCATGCTCAGGCGTGAAAAATAAAGCGTATGCATCAGACGGAAACCCCACCAGCGGCTCCGAAAGATCCGGGAAGTCCAGCTATTGATATTGGGAGTAGTGATGACCAGAATCCCTCCGGGCTTCAGGTAGCGTTTAGCCAGTTTAATGTTCTCCCGGGGGTCGCGGACATGTTCGATAAAGTCCAGCATGGTAATTATGTCCTGACTGGCTGGTGGGATCTCGACAAGTTCAAACATCCCCTGCTTCAGTTTGATGTTGTATAACTGCCGGGCTTGTCCAATGGCGGATAAGCTGGCTTCCACCCCTAGTAAAATCCAGTTCGGGTATAAGCTCCGGACGGTATCTAAAAACAGGCCGGTGGATGCGCCTACATCCAGGAGTTTAAGGGGCTGGCCAGTATCTTGATAAATCGCTATCATCCTGATCAGGCCCAAGAAATTATGACGCCGGTTTGTTTCTTCAAGCAGGTAACCATCATGGCAGGATGCCTGATAGACTTCCGCTATCGCTTCCTCGGAAGGTATCTCTGAGGCAAATACCGCGTGACACTCTTCGCAGCGATAAAGATCATAATAAATGCCGAAGTCGGTGGAGGAAGGGTTAAAGCTCTTGACCGGGATGGTCCGATTCTTACAGTAATATAAGGTAGTGATCTGAGATCGACAAACCGGACAGCTAAATGCTTCGGGTTTCATTTTAACTATTTCTGCTTCGGAATTTTGATGATCCCTAATATATGTTTTAGTACCGGGCCTTATCCTTTTGCCGATTCGGGGTAGGATTGAAGTCACTTCTTACAGTTGGTATAAAGTGCTAAATTTCATAAAAGGCTTTAAATCTTCTCGGCGACAGCCAATAGATGGCTCTGCATCTTGATTAAATGGCTTAACTTCTGTAACAATGTCGCCAGAGAAAAAAAGATACGTTTGGACCACCAGAATTGCCTGTGCGCATTAAAGATTAAACTTAAATCAATATCAACCATTTCCAGTTGGTGGACCCGAAAACCACTTCTCTTCAAGACATCTTGCAAAGTTTTCATGTTGAAATACAGAGGGTGCATGGCGATGATGACCCGTTCCATCTGGAACTTTACCAACTTCCCGGTGCCCAAATATGAGGTTCTGGCTAACCGGTGAAAGATACTGTCCGCGTTGGGTGTATAGATGACAACCGCCCCCCCTCTTCTTAACAAGATGTTGGAGAGCCTTAATATCTCCAGCGGTGCGGTTAGATGTTCAATCATCCCCCACATGACGATAGCATCGAAAGAATCCGGTCCTAACTCTTGGGCCAGTTCTTCGTTTAGTTCAGCCTCGATCACTTTCAATCCGTATTGGTCATTGGCCAGGGCTACCGCTGTACGGGAAAAATCGATCCCGGTAACCTGCCAACCCTGCTCTCGTATGTAATTCAACAGGAAACCGTCGCCGCAGCCTATCTCCAGGATCCGGTTGGTCTTCCGGTAGATATCTAACTTCGCCAGGTCAATGGTTTGACTCCACCGGTCTACAGAGAAATCGCGGGAAATGTTTTCAATCAACATCTTCCAATATGCTTCGTGAATAACATCCGGGGAGTATTGTAAGGGGCCCAGGAAAAGCATCCCGCAGGTCCGGCACTTAAGCAGTGAAAGTACCACCGTTCGCTGGCCGATGAACCTGGTAACTACCAAATCCCGGCCGGTATATATCTGTTTAACCCGGGCTGAAGAGCAGACCGGGCAACGCAGTTGGTTGAAGACGTTATCTGACTTCAAGAGCAAATATCCATTTTAATTATGCCAATGCTAAAAAATATAATGAGAACTTATTCACCAGTCACACAAGGTGATTGGGACCTCTTTGGAATAAACACAGCGACTTAGTTATTGAACTGATTCACCTGCCGCTCAAGGAGGCAGGGGTATAATCACTCATCTGATACTATATTATTTAGTCTTCAAACTTAAATCTTTTTTCTCTATTACCCAACCGGCTTGCTTCTTTTTAAATGTGAACGATTTAATCTCTCTGGGCGAAAATATCCATTGATAGGTTCCTTTCATAAAATTGGCCATTCCACCGTTCCAGCAGAGAGAAGGAAGTGAGCGGGCTATGGCATCATCCAAATATAACTTTTGCTCCGGGGTGATCCGACCGTCTTTCAGTCCGGAGTTTATCTCCGTTAGCATCTTCCCCAGGGGAGCCATCTGTTGATCCAGGATCGAGATATGAGCGGTCAGAACGACAAGATTTACCAGCAGAATTCCGGATAAAATCACATATACAACCAGACGGGCTTTCTGATGGGATTTAATCAAACGGTCAACCAGGAATATTGCCAGGAGGATAATCATGGCGTTGGGTACGTACTGATACCGGAACTGACGGAAGACATAGAGCGGAACATTGGTAATACCGCGGCCATGATAAAGAGCGAAGACAGAGGAGCATAGAAGAAAGAAGAAAAAGAGCGGCATAAGCGCTCCCGAGTGGTCTTTCCGATAGAGGAGATAACATCCTGTCGCCATTATCAAGAGAGCGATAACGCCGGCGATAAGGATCAGCTTTGCCAGTTCAGCGCTCGCCCCCTGCCAAAGGCTGTCCAGATCAACTTCTTTATCGAGGATTAGAGGCGGGTCAATCAGGCTGAATATCCGTTCCTTACTTCTTCGGTCGAGAGCATCTCTCAGGGGCGGGCTGCATTCGAGAAAAATTCCTCCCCGTCCGATATTGTCCTGGATAATTACCGGGCAGGTCAGGAGCGGAGCGATATTGGCGATAACCCCATTCAAGATTATCGCCGAGGATGACGCGGCGATGCTGAAAGTGACCCGGGAAGGGGTAATCAGTTTATCCACCACTCTCCCGGAACCTTCGACCGGGCTATAGGCGCGGGTAAATCCGAGAATCGCCCCGTAAACCAGGTAGAGCGTTGCTACGGCAATAACTACCTCCCGGTGCGTTCTCCGTCGTCGGAGCTGATCAACCGGAAGAAACGCGGTGATAAAAGACAGGATAATCATCCCCAGCGGCCAGAGGATAAAGACTTCATAAGAGAGCAGCGCGGGTAAAAATAATAGCGCGGAGAAGATAAGCTGGCCATATCGACCGGTCCGTAAAAATCGGAGATAGAGGAGAAATCCCGAAAGGCAGAGAGAGAGACCGATAATTAAGGCGAGGTGGAAGGTCCAGGTGATGATATCAAAGTGAGAGAAGAGGAACGCGAATACGGTCAGAAACACCGCGGTGATTAATCTCCCGCATCCAAAATGCCTGGCCAGTCGGTACATCAGCAGAATACTCAGGCAGTAGAACCCGAAGGTCATGATATGAAACCAGATATAATTCGCTCCGAAACAAAACCAAAGCCAGTAGAGAACCAGATGAAAAAGCGGGCGATACGTTCCGTGCTCCCAAACGTCGTAATTTATTATATTGATAAGCCGTTGACCGGCCGGAATGTCCTGATAATTATGGAAGTTATAAAATAAACACCAGTAATCGCTCCGGGGGGGATTTGAAAAGGTAGGCCGATATACAACAAACAGAAGAAGAAATAGAATAATAAAATAGCCCGAAATGGCAATTCGCCGTTTTGAAGAGGCTGTTAAAGTATTATGATGTTTACCGTTCACTGGAGATATCCCAGGGATCGCAGATCCTTTTTTCTCTGTTCGGCTTCTCCGGCCAATATCGACCGATGCTTTTCCGGATCGGCCGGGATAAATATCGTGATGTCATAATCAAAGAAATGGATTCTTGGGTCTCCGTGGCGTGGGTAAAATTTTTAAGGAAGATAACGCCATTCCTCCCCAGAGCATCTATAGCGGGAGTGGTCTTCTTGTCGTATCCGTAAGATGAGAAATGATCGGCCCGGGCCGCGGAAAGGAGAATGAAGATGATATGGGGGGGGGGATCCGGCGTCTTTCGATCATTTCCTCCGGGAGAAGATGAGATAGAAACCAGAAAGATTATCCAGACAATAATTAAAGATCTCATATTTCACCATTCCCGCTGGATCGTATTATTCAATGTATCCGAGGGCTTTTAATTGTTTGGATAATTCTTCTCCCGGCGGCGGCGGGGTTGTTTTAACCTGTAAACCCCGGGCAAATTTATATTTTGCTTTCTTTTCCTTTTCGGCAACAGACCGCATTTTCTTTACCACATCCGGTTTTTCCAAAGAAAGGTTATTCTGTTCCCTTGGATCGGTATCCGGATCGAAGAGCCACTCATTTGTCTCCCGTAACGGCATATCCGAATAAACATAACCGTCTTGATAGAACCGCATAGTATAGCCCCGGTTGCTGACGATCAACGGATCATAGTAACCTTTCGCGGTGAGAAGCGGTAAAAATGAAATTCCTTGCTTATTCGGGGGCGGCGCGATAGCAACCTGGTCGCATATCAGCGGCATCAGATCGACCAATCTTACCCTTCTATTAATCCTTCTTCCCGCGTAGATGTTTTTCGGAAATTTAATAATCAAAGGAACGTGGAGGTGTTCAATGAACAGGTGACAGTGCTCCTTGAAACCATGCTCATAGAACTCCTCCCCGTGATCAGATGTTAAAATAATAATTGAGTTTCTATATACCCCCTTCTCCTTTAATAATTCTACTATCTCACGGAAAATATGGTCCGAAACAAGGACTCCTCCATCATAAAGTGAAATCACATGGGCCCGATGACGGGGATTGGAAAGATCAATCTTTTCCCAGAACTCTCGGTTCTTATTCTGTCCCCCCTTAGCCAGGTCTTCCGGTCTGGTTGCCAAACCTTCCACCGGGTTTTCCAGAAAGGCGGTCCGAAGCTCCTGAGGCCCATACAAATATGGGGAATGGCAGAAATAATGATGTAAAAAGAGGAAGAGAGGTTTTCCTTCTTGCCGGCTTTTATCGATCCATTGGCCTATCTCCGGAGGGATCGCCCCAGGATCAGCCGCTTCCAGATTAAATTTTTTCTTATAATAATCAAATCCTTTGTCAAATCCCAGATCAGCGTTAACATTTCCTCCCCCATGGATTCCAACGGTGAGATAACCAGAATCCTTGAGAACTTCGGCCAGGGTGGGGCTTACAGGGGCCAGGGCCGGAAATTTTGCCCCGGAATAATTGCTAACTCCGTGAACATCGGGCATCAGGGACGAAAATATGGACATATGAGAAGGGGCGGTATGGGCAGACTGGCTTATGACATTTTCAAATAAGACACTGTCTTTCGTAAACTCGTCTATAAAAGGTGAAGTTTTTCTATCATACCCGTAGCAACTCAGATGATCTGCTCGCAATGTGTCGATGGAGAGTAAAATAATATTGGGTTTCGCGGAAGGAGCAGATCCCGGATAAGCATAATCCGGAGCCTGAAACAGGAGCCAGGAAACCAGTAAAAATACTATATATATATATGTTCTTCGGATGATCATAGATAATAAATTACACTGCTATAAATCGCCGGCCCCGGCAAGCATAAAAACATCCTTATCGGCGTTTATAAATATCCCAGAGACTTCAACTGTTTCTTCCGCTCCCTGAGTTCTTCTTCCTTCGGGATGTTTTGATCATCCCTGTTATGGATCAGAACGGGATCAAATCTCACATGGATGATGAAAAACGGGATTGGATCCGGGCAATCGTATGAAATCTCCATGGTGAATTCTTCATCTTCAACCGCAACTATCCCCCAATTATAGTAAACACCCTTATATTTCTTACCGGTAGAGGTAAGCCGGATCGGAGCATGAAATGGGGTTCCGGGTTTAAAGCGTGCCCGGAAGGCTGTCTCCATCTGCTCAAGAGAAGCATCTCCCAGCGGTTTGATTAAAGTGGAAATCCGATATTCACCATCGGGGATGGCAGCGAAATAAGTAAGGGGAGGAGGAGGCCCATTTCCGGGAAGGCAGATTAGACCTCCGCCATGCATAGCGAAATTTATCAGCCATGATTTATTGACGGAAACCTGCTTCAATATCTTCTTCGGCGGTTTATTCATACCAACCTCATAAATAATCTCCGGCGGGAAAAAGGAAAATACTCTCAATGGGTAAAAAAAAGAAAAATCCGGGGAGCAAGTCCGTCTTGCCTCTTTATAACGTTGCTTATATGAACTCATAAATTTGTCATATCGGATTCTAAGCTGCTTCACCACAGACTGTTTGCTTTCCGCTTTATTTATAGTCTCCCCCGGGTCCTTTACCAGATCAAATAGCAGGTTTCTTCTTATCATGTATTTATATTCAGGAGTTCGAATCGATTCCCCAATAATAACATCCTTCTTCCCTTGGTCCGGATTTTGAAAAAGGTTAGTTAATTTTACTCCATCCATCGACTTTCCCGACGGCAGGGACACCTTGCAGAGATCAAGAATCGTCGGCATGATGTCGATGGACTCTGTTAGTCCCGTGATTTTAACTCCTTCCGGGATGAGAGGAGGATAGACCATGATCAGGGGAACATGAGAGCAACTGTCCCAGGGAGGGCCGTCGTGATTAAGAAGGCCATGCTCCCCCAGGTTCTCTCCATGGTCCGAAGTGATTATAAAAAGAGTCCTGTCGGCCAAATCTAGTTTCTTGATCCCGGCATATAACCGCCCGATTGCGGCATCGGTATGTCGCAAGTTGCTATCATAGAGATTGGTGAGATACCCGAGTTCTTCCCGACTCCAATCACCGGTATGGGCACCATCTCTGCTGTAGAATTTTTTCCTTGCTTTCTCCAACCCCTGTAAATTTCCTCCATCGAGGAATTCCTTATCTTCTTTTTTCGGTGGATACGGCTGATGGGGGGACATGATGTGGCAGTAGAGATAAAAGGGCCGATCATCGTTATTCTTCATCCATGAAATGACGGAATCAATTATGCGCTCGTCGACGGGGTGAGAGCGGGGGGCAGGAAAGATACGGGATTTATCATGAGCCTGGATGAAATCCGTCTGCTCGACAAACCACCAGTGGTTATGAAATATAGCGGTCTGGTATCCGCAATGGCCAAGCAACGCCGGTAGAAGTATCTGTTGGGAGTCAAATCCCTGAAAGATCGTATTAGGGTCTTCCCGGCGTATACCCCAGTTCCAGGTATCATTCTGGAAGATCGGCGCGGAGCAGTACCGGGAAGTAAATATCAAAGGCATGGACTTGAGAGTTTTGGTATCGGGTGAAAAATTATTCAGGAAAAGTGCGCCATGAGAGCTTATTTCATCGATGCAAGGCGTGGTTTCCTTCTTATATCCGTAACTGGAGAAATGATCAGACCGGGCGGCATCAAGAAGGATAAATACCACGTTAGGGGGACCGGAAGACTTTCCCTTTTTTTCGCTGCATTCCGCAGGAATTATCAAAACGATCAACGCCGTTAGATATACCCCTAATTGTATCATCATGTACTCACTCCCCCGTATCCTGGGGCTGGATGATAATGCCTGATACACCGCCGAATTCCCCACACTAGAAAAATCAGAATCAAGGCCCCCCAGGAGATGATGGAGATATTCATTCCTATTCTCCAGGACTTCGGGCGGAATATCAGTTCAATACGATGCTTCCCCGCATTCAGCCATACCCCGCGCTGGAGATAGTTGACCCGGTATAGTTCAACGGGTGCTCCATCCACAGAAGCCTCCCACCCGGGATACCAGATCTCGGTCAGGACCAGCATCGCCGGTATGGTTGCGTCGACATCGACTTTAACCTTGTTGGGATTGCTGAAATCCAGTCCTGAAATACGGTTAGCGGACTGAAGTTCGTTGAAGTAATTGATGGATGCAGGATCACGCTTGAAAGAAGAGTAATCAGTGAGCGGTGAGCGGTGAGCGGTGAGCGGTAAATGCTTTCCCGCCATAGCGGACTGCTTACTGCTTACCGCTAACTGCTTACTCTCTTCCAACGACTGCTTACCACTTACCGCCAACCGCTTACCATCTTCAACAAACACCCCCCTCCTCAGATCTCCCTTAACCAGTTCCTCCATCGCCTCCTCTTCTGAACATTCCACAATCCGGTCCATGGTGAAGGCCCGGGGAAGAGGAAGAGGATTGTAATGGAGGTATAAATCGGGATTTGTTTCCATCTTTACGGTTTTGCCGCCGGAAAATAAATTATCGGGTTTTGACTCCATCAAATAGCCAACCGACATATTGCTCAGGAATGATACCGAAGCCGGCCGGGGATACTCCCAGTAGAGGGGCCAATCGACGGGGCGATGGTAAGCGGCTTCAAGAGCCGATTTGAACCGCTTCTCCAGCGGTTTCATGCAGTACCCCATAAGAGCATAGCTGCCATTTAAATCGAGGCGGGCGAAATTGTCGTGAAAAGGCTGGTCGGAAGCCCAGCGCAGATGGGGGTCTGTTTTCAGGGCGGTCAGCGGCCCCAAAACTCTCCGGATCATCGGGTGAACCGATGGACCGAAATTACGTATCTGCTGTGGTTGCGGTTCGTGAAACCTGAAGATGCAGAAATAAAACGCGGTTCCGCAGAGCAAGGCCGTCTCAATCATCACCAATCCGGCAACAATTCTTACTCGCCAACGCCCTCGCAGCCGGCCCCAGGCCAGGACAATGCATCCCCCGGCGATAAAGAAATAAAGTACCGGATTAAAGAGGAACCAGGAGAGATTGCCGCGGCTTATTATATTTTCCAGCCCGGAAAGATTAAAACGTCCCATCAGAATTCCGGTTAAGCCTCGAGGGCCGGCCAACGCGATCCCAATTATTATAATAGCCAGCAACAGATACCCCCAGATAAGTCGGCGGGGCCAGCGCTTCTCCACCCGATCCCCATATGTCAGGTACTCCATCCCTAAACCCGCCAGCCAGGCGGTCGCTATAATCTGGAACATACGGTACCGGATGGGAAAAGGAAAGTTGGAGAGGACCGGCATCAGCTTATAAAACAGGTAATAAAAAGGCGTATGGCGCCCCAGCATACAGAGGATTGAGAATATCCAGATCCCCACCCCCAGGATCGCCCAAAATCGCAGACCGGGCTGATTCTTCCGCTTAATCACCAGGAAGACTCCGGCCAGGGCCAGAAAAGTCAGGAGCAAGCCGCCGCTCATATTGGCCTCCCAGAAACGGACCCCGTGAGCAACCACCTCCACCCAGTTTCGGTTGCCAAAGCCGGTCAGGGTACCGAAAAGATCCGGTACCAGCAGTGTGGCAAGATAGACAGGAGGTATGCTGCCGTCCACGCCGGTCAGGCTCTCATAGGTCATCGAGAGGTGCTGTTTGGTATGCGCCGCTCCATCCACAATCGATACCCAGTACACCGCGGAGAGGAAAGCATTGAGGATAAGGGCCAGAAAAAGTTGCAGGGGGGCGCGGATAGCCTCCCGGATTTCGCCGCACCGGATCCGCCGGGCGGCTAACGCCAGCGCCAGTACAAACGCGAGAAGAATACTATAGCCGGCATGGGGCGGCTGGGCGGCGAAAAACATTAAAGCGATAATGCACCCCGCGGCGATAATCTTCCAGAGCCGAACTCTCCGGTCCATCGATACCACCAGCAGCAACAACCAGGGAAGCAAAGCCTGCACCACGACTATCGGGAACCAGACATAGGAATAGGCAAAAGCGGGACTGAATAAATATACCCAGGATGTAATGAAGGCCGGTAAGACATGAAGACGCATTCCCCTCCGGATCAGAAGATACATACCAGCAGCGGCCAGATAGTAGTGCAGCAAGAGGGGAATAAGGCTGGTCATTAGGTAGGTCTGGTCCAGATCCTGGATTTTGCTCAAAAAATAAAACGGCCATAGGGGGAAGTAATAAGTATCGGCGTAATAGCGGGCGTAGAAGGGGATCGCTCCACACCAGGTATCAGGTTCCCAGAGGGGAATTATCCCTTGAGGGATATGGCGGGCCAGGAAGAAATGCCAGGGAAACTCCGCCATGGCTTGATCATCGTGGAAGATCCCCAGCCAATCAGTCAGGGCGGGAGTAAATAAGGCTAAAGCCGCCAAAAAAAGCAGCAGAAGAGCAATAGTATCTCCCCTCTTCCACGTTTTGTCAATATTGTCTCTCATGTTAAGTTATCGCCTGCGGCACTAAAATTAACGCCGTCTGATAATTTTTTTATTCTATCGAGCTATCCTATTTCTGTCTTGATTTCTTTATGCGGGCTACCACTATAAGAACAATCAACCCGACAATACCAATCCCGGTTAATAATATCCCCCGATGAAGAGTGGGAGGAATAAACTCCATAATTATTCGATGGCGGCCAGGGTGACACCATACTCCCCGCTGAAGATAATTGACCCGATGCAGGTCGGCGGCCTCTCCGTCAACGATTACCCTCCAACCCTGATACCAGACATCGGTCACTACCAACATGGAAGGCTTGGATATCTCCACCTCCAGTATCATCCGGTTCGGGTTGGTTAGGTCACTCCGCGAAACCCGGTTGCGGATCTGTAGTTCATTGAAGTGCTCCGGACCTTCCTCAGCATTTCCCTCCTCAATGCCGGTACAATCTCTCCATATCCCGTCATCACAATATCCGTTATCTCTCAAATCATACCCAAGCAGGGCCTCTTTCTGTTCCGCCTCCCCCCCCCTGATCCATTTATCCTGGAAGTAGAAACGGGGCAATGAATTTTCTAATTCATACGTATAGTATACGCCTATCTTCCTTTGAAACTTGAAATGCGGCAGAGATATACGGTTACGGGCAAGTATATACCGGACACTCATGTTGGGCCAGAACGCCGACCCCCAGCGCTTGACCAGTATCTCATACGGAAAGCCTTTTGTTAATTCTTTCAGAACTTCTTGAAAACGCTCTTCAAGCGGTTTTATATCAAATCCCAGTATGGTCAACTTATTATTGATGGAGGCGAGATTATCAAAATAAGAACGATAATATAATCGCCGATATAATCCGTCGGACGGTTCCTTTTCCGGTGCCCATGATAATATATCTTTATAGATCGGATGGTCGGCAGGACCATAGTACCGATCCGCCGAGAAATCTCTGTATCTTCGATTTAAAACCCGGTTTAAGTAGAAAGCCTGATATCCGAAGAAGGTTAACTCGGCCAGAACCAGGAGGACAAAAAAGATAACACGGCATTTTTTTATGTATCTGGTCCCTACGAAAATAAGGGCACCTACAACAATCAGATACATTAACGGGCCGGTAAGAAACCAAATCCAGTCGTTTAAAAATGTGAGATGCTTTCCGCCGGGTGAAAAGATCATCTTCCCGTCACGGTATGGCGAGATAAGAACCTGACCGATACAGAGAAAAACAAACCCGAGGTAAAAGAATAGCAGTTTATGCCTTTTCTTCAGATCATCTTCACGGAGAAAACTCACCGATGTACCAAGCAGTCCCGCAAAAGCGAAGCATTCCATACTTCGAAACCGGATCGGATAAGGCATTTTCAAAACCGGGATGATCACGCGGAGAATCCGGTAGACCGGCGTATATGGCCCCAGGACGGTAAAAAGTCCTACTATAAAGAGAGAAAAAAAGATCCACCAATACCCCCGCCGGGGATCGCGTTCACCCGTGATGGCGTTCTTGGGCTTCAGCGCCGGACGAATTGCCAGCAGCACAATGAAAATAGCAGCCAGTCCACCCAGCAGGTTGGCGTCATTCAGGCAGCAGTGGATCTCAAAGGCTGCCCCCCAGGTATGGTAACTGGTGATTCCTCCGAAAAGATCGGGGACAAAGAGAGTAGTCAGGTATAACGGATGTAGGCTCTGGCGAATGCCGGAGAGATTCTCGATCTCCCTTACCGCGTCATTCCGCAGCATCATCAAGCCTTCCAGCATATTAGACCAATATACGCCGGCGAGCAGAAACCCTATTCCGAAGATAATTACCCCCCCCACAATCAACCGGATGACCGTCTTCCAGGACTGACGAAGCAGCGCAACAACCACTAAACCGATTCCGAAAAGGCTGCAAATCATGACCACATGCAGCACAAAAGGGACATCCCCGGCGGTTGACCCCACAGCGAATGTTATCGCTCCCGCGATAAGCCATCGGTATCGCCCATCCCGTGAGAATGAGAGCAAGCAGAGACAGTAGAACGGGAGCCAGGCCTGGATATATACTTCCGGGGGATAGGTGGACATATAGGTCATCGTCGGGCTGAACGTATACGCGACGGCCAGAACAAGAGATCCGGCCCGGTTTAAGCGTAAGCCCAGTCTGGCGAATAAAAATGAAAAGAAAGCCGCCAGTACGAAATGCAGGGCCAGGGGGACCTTAACCAGCCAGTCGTAGTCACATGCGGCGAAAATAGATCCCGCGGAGAGAAAGATCCAGTTAATAGGATAAAGGGAACTTTGAAATATATGGCAATAAAACGGAACCGCCCCGGCACAGATATTAGGATCCCACCAGGGAACAATCCCCCGGGCAAAACACCGGGAGATAAAAACCTGCTGGGGATAAAAGATGAAGGCGATATCGTCGTAAAAAAATTTCTCCCACCCGAATAGGAGGGGAATAAAGAAGGCCGCGGTCAATCCGATGAGCCCCAGCAAAATTCTCCAGTCAGTCTTCTTTAGATTTGGATTACTATTTTCCATTGAAGAGTTCGCGAACGTTGACAAAAAGGACTGTTCCAACCGGAGTTATGCGAATCCCGGAATTCCTATAACGCCATTCTCCACCAGGCCCAGGCTAAATATCCTCATAAATCGTATAATCACTTGCTTTCAAGTAATCATTATTAACAATAATGTTATGTATTATTACATACGATTGCGGTTTTAATGAAAACTGTCAATAATTGATCGGGAGAATCCGGGCTAAGAGACGTATTTGAGGTAATTCTTCCGTGCCCGCCAGAAAATTTTCATTACCTCTATCCAGGAGATCGGTTTCTCCGATTTATACCTCCACATGGCCGAGATTACATAGATCCAGAAAAACAGTTTCTTGTTCTTCACCCTGACCAACCGGCGGAAGAATGGGATTAGGATAGGAAACCTGACCGCAAAGACGGAGATTTTCTCGATTTTCTCAATTATATCGATATCTTTAAACTTGAAGACACTCCCCAGATGAATCCCCTGGTAAGCCTCACTGTTAACATAGTCCCGATCCAAAACACCCAATTCAAACGCGGTCTGTTCGAGCGCGGTTTTAGGAAAAGGCAGAAGGACATTCGAGCACATGAAATCGGTCCCCAGCTTGATATTAAAGAGAATATTGTCTAAGGCTTCCTCCACCGTCTCGCCGGGGAGACCGAAGAGATTGGTCGTCTGAAGTTTCATCCCGTATTTCTTGATCAGGCTGGCGCAGTCGAGCATCTGTTGATCGGTCACCCGTTTCTTTAAAAGCTCGAACCGCTTCTTCTCGTTCGCAGTCTCCACGCCAAAGGTAACCGTATGGCAGCCGCTCTCCCGGAGGACCCGAATAATATCTTCAGTTACCAGAGAAGGGATTACCGCGCAGAAGAAGGGCAATTCGATTCTCTCTCTATAAAGCTGGGAAAATTCATTCAGCCACTTCATATCCATCACAAAGACATCGTCCAGAAAAGCGATGGAGCGCAGGGGATGGTTACTCTTCACGTTTTCAATCTCCCGGATAATCTTCTCCGGGGTTTTGCGGCGCACGTATGCTCCCCGCCCCCGGTAAAGCTCCCGATAAACCTGGTGACAGCAGAAGGCGCAGGAGAAAGGACAGCCCCGGGAAGCCATGAAATGCTTCAACTCTTCCTTTGCTAACTGGGGGTACTTACCGTAATAAAGGGCCCGGTCTTCATCCGGCAGTTCTTCCAGATCAGGCACCAGACTGGGGACTTCGCTTTTTGAAATTAGCCCATCATTCTTCACCCAGAAACCATCAACCGGTTCCAGCCGTCCCGATTCCAGGAATCTCCTGAGCAGCTCGGGAAAAGAATATTCCCCCTCCCCGATGCAGACAGCGTCAATAACCTCATCATTAATCATCTCCGGCGAGGAAGTGGCGTGAATATAACCGGCGACAACCTTGATCCGGGGAAGCTCCCGCTTGATTCTTCCCGCCATCTTCAGCATCCAGTCATATTCCAGTGTCATTATCGGCAGGGCCAGAATATCGGGATGATAGAGAATAACCTCTTTCGCTACATCTTTCTCCAGATCCCCGATAAAGACTTCCCGCTCATATTCTTCCGATAGGCAGGCGCTCATCGACATAATCCCGAAATATGAGAAAGGATATTTCTGTAAAAATGCGATTTTCATGAGATCAAACGAGCGGTTGAATAAATAGATTTTTCATACTTCAACCCAAATTTGTAAGCCTGTGATATTGGCAGTAGAATGAGTTGACTCTATCCGGTGGGATTATTTGACCTTCATTCGTATAGCGCCAGTTCATCCATGGACATAAATCGCTTCAGCGCACCGGAATAACCATTATCTATCGTAAGCTTATAATAGCGGTAAGGCCGGGTATTGGTAAAGTCCCAATTAGCCAATCGTTGGTACGAGATAACTCCGGCTGGGTAATCAGGGAAACCGATTCCCAGGTTTCACCATCGGCACTCCCGAACAATTGGGCCTGATGGAAAAATTGTTCCGGATGCCCCTTTCGGGGGCGAGCCGCCAAAGACCGCACTATTTTCCCTTCACCGAAGTCGATCATAACCCAGGTTTCCGGCGGCATGGGGACTGAAGAAACGTGCCAAAAAGTTTTCGGATCGTCATCAAATAGCTTATCAACATTTTCTTCGGGTTTATTATATGAAGCCGCACTGACCATTATCTGCCGCGAAGAAGGAAGAAGTTGCGAATTCGGAATGTGAATCTTATTATTTTTTGCCGCGTGTTGTTCCTCTATAACTTCCACCTCCTGAATGTAACTCCAGGCGGAGCGGCGAGAAAAAGAAGACTTCAATTTTAAGATCGCTTCTTTATCCTTTCTGTTCCGCCAGGCCTTCAAAGCCAGAGACCACGTCATTCTTCCTTTCTTTTCCCAGTAACGAACATATTTTATATGCCGGGCATCGGCGTCGATTTTCAGGAAGTTGAACGCGAAAATAATCGCCAGGGCGATTAAAATAAAAACGAACTTGATGATTACCCGGAGGGATTTTTAACCGAATTTTGTAAGTCCGCAGGGCAACTTGAGCAGCCGGATTGAATAAGTCATAATGAAAGCACTCGGCGGAAAATGTCTATTTGCAAGATCTTCGGGAGACCAATCGCGCAAGAAGAAACGCCACCTGAGCTCTGATAGCCATCAACATGGCTTTTCTGAATGACGACCTGGTGGTCCGCTTGTAGGCTACGAAATACGAGATCCGATGGACTGACATAAAAATAGGGTTGGAGGGGAACCTGATCAGCATTTTTATGATCGGTTCCAGATGGGGAAATCGTACCGCCACGTGGAATAGTTTATGTATATTGTCGAGCTGCTTGATGTTTTTCTGACGCAGGATACTGTGAGAATGATAGTCTAGGTCAATATCTTCGATGTCTTCTTTTCTGATAAGCCCCTGACTGACGGCATAATCATAGAGCGGGGCCGATGGATAAGGTTGAAATAAGGAACAGACCAGGCTTTTCGGTTTCAGACTCCTGGCGAAGTTGATGGTTTCGAAAGCCTGCTCCAAAGTCTCTCCGGGGAGACCTATCATGCTGTTAAGTGCGACGTTTATACCGGCTTTCCGGAGCGATTGGGAGGCGGCAAGAAGGGTCTCGTTGGTAATCGGCTTATTCAATATATCTCTTCTGAATGTTTCGTTCCCGGTTTCCATGGCGAATGAAACGTAATGGCACCCTGCTTCCTTGAGCTTTTGCGCGATTTCATCGTCAATCAAATTAGCGGTAGCATTTACCCAGAAGGGGATATTGATTTCCGATTTATATCTTTCCAGAAATTCGTCTGTCCAGGCCGGGTCCAGAATAAATACTTCGTCATCTATCCTGATAGCCCTGAGAGGGAACCTGGAGCGGACATCTTTAATTTCGTCTATAAAGTAATCGACACTTTTCTGACGGGTCCATTTCCCCTTGCCCTTATATAGCTTCGCGTAATTGGCATTACAGCAGTAGCTGCACTTAAACGGGCAACCTCTCGATGATAGGAAGTACTTTGTAGGGTGGTTCCTGAGTTTCTTATATCTATCGTAATATATGTTCCGGTCGGGGAAAGGGAGGGAATCGAGATCTTCAATAAGTCGGGGAAGCGGGTTATGCCGGATTTCACCGTCTTCCTTATAACTGATCCCTGAAATGGAGTGGAGCTCTCTCTTACCATCGAGATGGTCAAGAAGTCCCCGGATTGGATATTCTCCTTCTCCGCGACAGATAAAGTCCACCTGCTCGTTTTCAATAATTTCGGGACAGAAGGTCGGGTGAACACCACCGAGCAGAATCAGTTTGTTCTTATCCCATGATTTTATGATCCTGGAGATACTCAGAGCCCATTTATGCTGTCCGGTGAGACATGAGAACCCGATTAAATCGGGGCGGAATTGAACAATGGCTCTCCGGATCGGGCCCGGGAAGCTTGAAATCACCAGGGAGCATTCATGCCGGTTTTCCCGTAAGTATCCGACCAGGCTTTCAGTTCCTAAAAGGTCGAATGGGTGGTTCTGAATAATAAGGAACTTGGCCATTTCTAAAATACCTCGGCGGGGATTCGGTCCATACCCTCGTTATAATATTGGATTATGATATTTTTTCCCGCGACAATACTCGAGCAGGATGTAGCTAAGTAATATAAAGATTACACCATAGGAAACGACAAAAGGCAAAACAAACTTCCAGTGACGGGAATTGAAATAAAACCGGACCAGATGGCGACCGGTCGGGATCCTGACACCCTGCAAAACATTATAGGTCCTAAGAAGCCTGGCTTTTTCTCCATCAACCTCAACACTCCAGGGAAAAAACCAGAATTCGGAGAAGACCACAAAAGCCGGCCGGGTGACCGTGACTTCAACGGTAATCTCATCGGTCTTGCGACCGATAACGGATATTTCTTCACTCTCCTCGGATAATTCCGGTTCAAATGGAATCATGGAGTCGGCATCAGCATCGTTGAGATAAGCAACTTTTATTACATTCAAATTTCCTGCGGCCTGCTCTCTTAGAAACGAATTGTCATCGATGAGTTCGGTGCGATAACGGACAAAAACTTCCTTCTCCACTCCGGGATTGATCCTCACGTGCTCATTCACCACCTCAAGATGCTCCAACCCAACTTTACTGGTATCCTCCTCATCCCAGGTAGCAAAATATCCCTCCAGGTCCACAAAATATTTCACGTTGAGTATGTCCCACATCGGATTGGCCCAGTTGGCGAATATAACTTCCTGGAGTTTCTTTATCCGCAACATCTCTTCAGAAAAGTAGAGGTAAGGGAATATGGGACGGATGCCGTCGGAGATGGCATTAAGATATAAATTAAAGGAAAAAAGGTCGGGGAGATCCTTCGCTCCGAAAAATGCCCGATAATCGCCGTGTTCGGGATCATCCTTTATCGCCCTCACCCTCGGATGAGTCGTATATATCGCGTCGTAAGGATAAAAAGCAGTGGGATCGCAAACATTAGACTCCTCCGGGGAGGAGAACAGGGTGACCCGTTCAAGCAGGAAAAACAGAACAATCAGCCAGATGAATCTTTTCTTCAGAAAACCGAAGGAGACCAAAGATATGACCAGGTAACTCAAAAAAAGAAAGACAACATACCGGACCGGGATCTTCCCGGGCTGCGACAGGAACAGGATCAGCACCGTGACCGGAACCAGTGATAACCCCACCACTATCCACCGATTATACCGGCTCGAATCCAGATACTGCGCTCCCAGGGCCGCCAGAAAAGCGTAACAGAAGTACACCAGCACCATTATCCGGGGAGGATAACGCAGGGCAAACAACTTCATGAAATGCCCCAGAAGAGGGGCGAGCGGCGTGTATTTCCCCAGGATCCACAGGAAACATACTCCCAGAGTAACTAAAATTATTATTCGCATTCTATGGCGAGAAAGATGAAACAGCCCCACGATGACCAGCAGCGTGAGGGAGAGGGAAAATTCCACCGTACTTTCCCAGGGATAATCGGGACGATCGGTAAAGCCGGTGGAGATGTGAGTCAGGAGCAGCTTGAGCGGTCGGATCGAAAAATCCATAATGGAAGCGATCGTCGCCTGCCCCCGGGCTGTCTCCCCCAGGGAATAGTAAGTGGGGAGCGCCTGGACCAGAAAAATACCCCCCGCCAAACCGAATATAATCAGGAGAGATACCACATTTCTGATCCGGAAAGGTTTCGTCAGAAGGGCGATTATGACCATCAACATGCAGAAATAAAACGTCGGCTTGACATCGCCGTTAGCGATAAAGGAGAGCCCCAGCAGGAGGGCGGTCAGAGCTACAAACAGGCGGCGCCGGGGAGCGGGCGTTTTTTCGTCCAGAAACTTGCAGAACGCGAGGATAATAAGGGGGGCCAGCATAACGGCTGAGATTCTTTCGTAACCGTGTTTTATTCCGTAAACAAATGTCTGATAATTATACGCGTAACATAAGCCTCCCAAGACGGCCGCCATGAAACCCAAGCCGCGAGAACGGATGAAGAGATACATGGTAAGCACACACGATATCTGAATCACAGCCAGCAGGAACAGTAGAAAGACAAAGACACATTTCGCACTCGGGAAATGAATGATCTTCTGGAGAGCAAAAAGCACCAGGGTAACGGGAGATTGCAGCGGGACCTGGGGCATGCGCGGGGTATACTGAAGATAATCCGGATCCCAGAAGAGGGTACTCGCCTGGTCAATTGCGCGGAGATGGGCGGTGAGATGAGCCAGGGTATCCTTCAGCTCATACCCCAGCATCCCCTTGAAACCATCGCTGAAGTAGGCGTTCCCGAAAAATGCTACAAACGCCAGCGCGGAGATCAGCAATACCGCTATTTTCGAGCCGTTCAGTAACTTGAAAAATTTCCGGATGGCCTTCACTGCAAAGGGGATTACGCCTGTTTTACCGCGATGGATCTTTCCCTCGGTAGTTAAACAAGGTTCCGTGCCCCGGTCATGATATGTGTCATCAATACTCAAGGTATTGATCTTCTGATTTAGTATGCCAGATATCCCGCCTCTCGGCCGGCTGAATTATATTCCTGGCGGCCAGCAGCCCGGAAAGCATGGAATGGTCCATATTGTTATACTGGTACTGCCCGGAGCGGCCGATGAGCTGCAGGTTTTGAAATCGGCCGAGATATGATCTGACTTCTTCCAGTCTGTCTTCGTACCCTATCCTATAGACCGGGTAGGCAGCTGGTGACCGTTTGACAAATCCATCAAAAACACAATCGGCGTTAACCAGCTTGGTCGTCACCAGTTCTTTTTGGGCTAAGGCAATCAAATCCTCGTCCGAGGAATTCCAGAGTTCATCCCCTTCATCACAGAAATATTCGATACCTAACGTGGTAATATCCTGATTATATACCATCCGGCTCGACCAGTTCTTGTAATTCTGGATCCTCCCCATTCGCAGATCCGGAGAATGCACGTATACCCAGTTATCCCGGAATATCTCTTTCTCGTCGATCAGGAGATTGACTGCCAAATGCGCCCGGAAAGAGAGAAAATCACCGGCCCGCTGTACTTCCGGCGGGGCCGGAGGATCCAGTTTCCGGAGGAACTCAGTGATGGGGATGGAAGTTACATAATATTTTCCAGTCACCATCCTGATCTCCCCACCGGTTTTAACCCGGACTGCAGTTATTCTGTCATTCTTGTGGCTTATCTTGATTACCTCAGAGCCAACCTCGACTTCCCCTCCCCCAGCTGCTATCCTGTCCGCCAGCGTTCGGTACATCATGCCCGGGCCGCGTTCCGGATAATGAAATTCCGGTATCAGGGTTTTGATCTTGTTGGATTTCCCCGGGGTCAGGGATGATTTGATCAGAGACTTCAGGGATAACCCCTTGATCCGCTGGACGGCCCACTCGGCGCTGATCTGATCACAGGGCACCCCCCATACTTTTTCGGTATAAGTCTTAAAAAAGATCCGGAATAGCCGGGGCCCGAACTGGTAACTAACCCATTCTTCGAAGGTCAGAATCTGGTTGGGAGGGAACAATTTGATCCAGGCAAAACTTAAACCGACCAGGAATGACTCCATCAATCCCAGCTTCAGCAAGGCATGGACGGGTTTTATGGGGTAGTCAAAAAATTCCCCCCGGTAGAATATCCTGGAGAGACGGGGGGTAAGCTTGAGCTTGTCCTCCAGCAGCTCGAACCATAACTGCATAACCTCATCAATCCGGGTAAAAAAACGATGGCCACCGATATCAAAATAACAATCCTTGTATTCGTAGGTTTTGCTCAAACCCCCTACTTGTTTTTCTTTTTCCAGGACCGTCACCGGGAAGCCCTCCTGGCAGAGTCGGTAAGCCGCCGCCAATCCGGCCGGCCCGGCTCCTAAAATTATAGCTCTCTCTTTATTCATCCAATAAATCTCCTGTTTATTTAGTTACCCTAACATAGATCTCTTTCTTGCCAAACACGCCATCTAATTGCAGCCAATTAATATAATTTTAAAAATTATCTTAAAAGATATCAAAATCCCTTATACGGCGAATAATGTATTTAAATTGAGACAGTCTCATCATCCGTATCAGTCGATACAACTGCCTGGGACGGAAGAAAAAACTTTTGAACGCTCTGCCCGGAGCTTGGGAGAGAACTTCCCGGCTTACCGTCGGCGGACACCAGCCAATTTCCTGATAACTTCTTCGACTCAGGTTAATCTTATACTCCCCCTTCAGTTCCTCCCATAAGCGGCTGCCGGGGAGAACGTCCAGCAGTAAAAATTGGGCCCGGTCCAAGCCGGATCGACAGGCAAACTCAATGGTCTCGGAGATGGTCTCCGCCGTCTCCCCGGGCAAGCCGAAGATAAAAAATCCCTGGGTTATTATTCCCAGGCTACCAGCTTCGGTGATTACTTTATTGATCGTAGCCAGATCCGTCTTCTTCCGAACGCGATCAAGAATGGCCTGATTCCCGGATTCGAGACCGAAAGCCAGCATGTAGCAACCGCTCTTTTTCATCAGAGCTAAAAGATCGCGATCCAATGTATCAACCCGGACACCATTTGGCGCCGCCCAACTGATATCAAGTCCACGGGAGATGATCAATTCACAGATCGCCTGGATATGGGAACGCTTGAGGGTTAGATTATCATCTTCGAAATGAATCTCCTTCACATGAAAACGGTTCACCAGATACTCTATCTCATCGACTATATTCTCCGGAGAGCGGAAGCGAATCATCTGTCCCCACAGGGTGGGGCTGGCACAGAAAGAGCAGTCAAAAGGACAGCCGCGGGTGGAGGTGATCGGGGCCACCGGGAACTGCTTGATAAAAGCTCCATGAGGGGCCTTTTGATAACGTCGGGGATCCATCTTCTCCCAGTCCGGAAAGGGCAGCAGATCGATATTTTCTATAAATTTTCGTGGAGATGTCAAACCATTCTCCCGGGAAAATACCCCGGGGACCTTCCCCGGATCGCCACCGGATTCGATGCTTTTTAACAACTCCCAGGTGGTTATCTCCCCCTCCCCCACCACCACATAATCAGCTTCCGTTTGCCGCAGGGTCATCTCCGGAAGGGCGGTGGCATGGGGACCCCCGATAATTACGATCTTGCCCCCCACCTTCAACATCTTGCTTAAAGTCATAACTTCCGGGAAATAATCGGTTAAGCAGGTCAAGCCGACTACTGGAAAATCCCGGCACTTCTCCACGATCTGCTCGGGAGTTAGCTCTTGATTAAGACCATCGATAATCTCCGTCTCCACCTCTTGTGACTGCAGGTAAGACGAAAGATAACCCAAGCCCAGTTGCGGGGTAATCAAATGGGTATGATAATTTGGCCTGACCAAAGCTATCTTCATTATTTATCTATTGGGAACGGAATTCTTCTGCGGCCTGAAGCAACTCATCATAGCTCCGCTTTCGGAGAATTTTCCGGCTCGAGCGGAGTGAGAAGATAACTCTCTCCAAAAATGTTACAGGGTCAGTACAGATATAAACTATCTCCGGATAACAAGCATACATGCAGCCCGGACAGTTACGCGCCAGACGGCGGGTTTCTTCTTTTAGCCCTCCGGAGCGATAATTTTTCATGAAATCCGGTCTTAACATGGAATTATCCGTCTTTATATCCACGCAGGGGAGAAAATTCCCCTGAGGACTGATAGAGAAATAAAGATCGGGGCTCCGGCAGGTCCAGTTTATCCGGCCGGTCTTAAGGAATTCCCTGCTCTCCCTTAAAAACCGGAAGGAGTTGTAGATAAGATAATGTTCTTTTTTCATCTTGATCAGCTCATCATATACTTCATCGATCAAACCATAATCAGCCTGGTTCAAACTGCATTCCGGAGAATAAGCCCGGATGATAAACCGCTGGTTGTCGGATTCGGTCAGATGGACCGGGATCAAGGACGCGTTGAACCCCATAAAAGAAATAAAGCGGACAAGCGCGGGGAGCTCCCGGATATTATATTTTGAAACTGTAACATTAATTCCGGAGAGGTTTCCCCGGGTCGGCAAAAATTCGATAAAATTAGCCAGACCCTTCATTATCTTAAACCAGGATCCATCCACCCGCGTAAGCCGGTCATTAACTTCCGGGTAAAGCGAATGAAGAGAGATAGTGACCTCCTCCAAGCCGGCAGCCAGCAAGTCCTGAACTTTATCTTGATCCGCCAGGACCGCGTTAGTCTGGAGACGCACGGATATCCCTTGCCGGGAAAAAAGCTTAACAATCTCTACCAGGTCATCCCTTAATAACGGCTCTCCCCCCGTTAAGACCAGAATAGCAATCTTCATCTCCGCCAAGATATCCGCCAGTTGCGCGATCTCCTCTAAATTCAATTCCCTCTCTTCCCGGCGGGCCAAGGTCGTCTGGCACATCCGGCAGTTAAGGTTGCAGCGCTTGGTGACCGCAAACTGGACGTAAACCGGCACTTTTTTAGTGACTGCCGCCTTTAAGAATAACCAGTTTCTCTTCAATGCTTTCATTTTAATTTACTCTATCGAAATTTTCCCAATATCCATCGGGATCCCGGTTGTCTTAATTGATATTACCGGGACAATAAACCGCAGATTTAATGGATTGCTTTTTCTTTATAATCAGCATAATCCGCAGTTAAATAAGTTGCGAAGCTATGTTTTTGAGAGAGATTTAATGAGTAACATTGTCACCGCCGCTGACGAAGAAATAGCCTACTATGTATTCGAAACCAACTCCATCTCTTATACCATGGGTTATATATCTGGCAATATTCCAGAAAAATTTCAGCTTCTGGTCGGCGATTAATCTCAGCATCCGGCGGAAGGTAAAATACCACAAACACTTGTAGCGAAATTTGACTATTTGTCGGGGGGTTAAATCTTTCGTGTACACATTGGATTGTCGATGAAGGCTATCGATCTGTTCCCAGGTATTGCAATCCACCATCCCTCCCAGTTCCGCTACCTGCTTAGCCGCTTTGGTGCCAGGTAAGGGTCGATAAGTAAAAAAGATTGGACGGTCGACCTTAAGCTCCTTGACGAAATCAAATGTATCCTGCATCGTCTCCATGCTTTCACCGGGGCCACCCAGCATGTTATAACCGGTTACGGCGATTTCAGTCTGATGCAACCACTTGAATACCTTACGATATTGCTCATTGGGTATATGTTTCTGGTAAACTTCGTTCCGGATGTATTCATTCCCGGCTTCAATCCCGATTCTGATGATCTTCAGGCCCGCCGCTGCCATAGTATGAATAATCTCCTCATTCAGATTGTCAGCCCGGCTGAAGCAGGAGAAAGGTAATACCCGGGAAAGGCCCTGCTTGATATATTCATCGCAGAACTCATCAACCCATTTTTTATTAAAGGTAAAAACCGGATCAAAAGTATGCGCGACCCTTACTCCCAGATCCCGGTATTTTTCCCAGTGAAATTTTATCTCCCGGACAAAAGCCCGGGGATCTCTCATCCGCAAATAATTCCCAGTCAAACGCTCGCGCATCGGCTCTTCGGAGCAATAGGTACAGTTATAGGGACAGCCCCGGTTTCCGATCAGGTAGATCAGTTCGTTGTAAAATACGAACTTGTCGAAATCCTCCCATAAGTCATAGTTGGGGAAGGGGAGATTATCGATATCCTGGATAACCTCTCTTAATTCATTCTTCACCACCCGATCATTATCCTTGAACCAGATCCCTTTGATCCCGGCGGGGGACTTTCCTCCTTCCAGTACGTCCATATATTCAGCCAGGGCGTATTCGCCGTCACCAATGCAGATGGCATCCACCCCCGGCAGAGCAATGGTTTCGTCCGAAATCAGGGTAGTATGATAACCCCCTAAGATAGTCGGCAATTTATATCTCGCTTTAATCTCCTTTAACATTGCTTTGACGTACTGCATGTAGACTGAGACGGTTGATATTCCGATGATCTGCGGTTGGAAGGCCTCTATACTCTTCCGCAGGTGCTGTTGCCAATCACGCCGGTGATAAGTAAAATCTATAATCCGGGCTTGATGGTCAGTTCTTTCATTCAGATAGGTAGCCAGATAGGTTATCCCCATATCGACTATGGAAGGGTCTCCGCTTAAATTCGGGCTGATAATACTGATTCTCATTCGTATCTACCTCAGGGTAATAATTTTATTCGATAAACATATCCGTGGTGTAATCGGTGCTGGGACAGGCCCGGCACATCGAAATAGCGTTGATATCTTTAATAATCGCGGACCGAAAGTTACGGTACTTACTCCCGTTCCAAATCTCCAGGAAACCGCAAGTAGGATCATTTAAATCACCTAGTTTATACTGGAAGTTTAAATCCCCACAACAAGGATTTATAATACCATCGGCACTCAGCACGGCACTATTCCAGGGCCGGGCACAGAACTTCATCCTGGAACCACCTTTATATTTTCTTAATACATACTCGGGATTCCGGGGTAGGAAATCCCGAGTCTCCTCGGAGACATAGGTAAATTTCTTCAAGGAAAGCTTGTCAATCCCAGTCTCCCGGGCAAAACGCCGAATCTCATCCACTTCGTGCTCGTTTTCACGCATGACGATAAACTGCAAATTAACAAAAGGATGTCGGGATCTCAGTTCATTTCTTTTGCGGAGCAGAAATTCCAGGTTCTTGACTACCGTCCGGTAATTTCCCTTCCCGCGATACTTCTCGTAGGTTTTCTCGCTGGCGCCGTCAAAAGAGACAATTAAATAATCCAACCCGGAGTCAATCATCTCCTCAGCTCTCTCCGGAGTCAAAGAAAGCAGGTTCGAGCTGACCGCGCAGAAGATCTTCCTAGTCTTAGCCAATTTAATCATCCGGAATATATCCCGGTTAAGCAATGGCTCCCCGAAGTTCCAGAATGTGATAAGGATGATTTCTCTGCCAATTTCATCAATCAACTTCTTGAAAGTATCAAAACTCAAGGTGACCTTGTTCCGCTTTGATTTATTCAATATCACCGGACACATCGGGCAAGCCATATCGCAAAAGGAGGTGGGTTCTACCATAATGATATAAGGCTCCCCTGAAATCCGGGTTCGCTTTAAGGCCAGATCACGGCGAAGCTTAAGCACATTCCATATTTTCTCCGGAGAAAATAAAAGTGGGATTATGCCTTTCCGGAGCTTCCACAGTTCTTTAGCGGTAAAATATTGATTTAATAATCGGATTCTCATTTTTCTTGACTAACATAATATAATAATAATAATAATACAAAACATACCTTTAAATTTTATACATAAATTTTAGCCATACTATTTATCTTTATCCATAATATGAAATCACTACTTAAGTTCGGGACAATAGCAGCAGGACTGGCAATAAGCTCACTCCCCACACACGCCAGTCCCACTCCTCCAGACCATGCAGGACAAAACTCACTTATTATTCTCTTTTCTTTCGATACTCTGCGGTCGGATCATTTGAGCTGCTACGGCTACGAACGGAAAACATCGCCATTTATCGATGAAATGGCCCGGGACTCCGTTCTCTTTAAAAATCCGATCAGTCAGTCCCCGCTGACCGCTCCCGCCCATATCTCTATCTTCACCTCGCTCACACCGGCGGTCCATATGGTCAATAATCCCAATGACGCCGACGCAGATTTATTCAACATTCTTCCCGAAGGGGTGCCCACACTGGGGACCGTCTTCAAAGAGAATGGGTACATGACTGTGGGGATGCACGGTGGGGGTTGCGTCTCTTCCGACTTCGGCTTCGACCGTGGGTTTGATTATTATTCCGGGGATTTTTTCTTTAACTTCCAGACACCGTTTTACCGGCCGGAGCGGGAGTTAAAATCGATCCGGAAATGGCTGAAAAAGAGTAAAGATAAAGGTAGACCTTTATTTTTATTCCTCCATCATTTCATCTGTCATCATCCATATATTCAGGCCCCCCCGGAATTCGAACTTCGTTTCTTAAAAAAGCCGGTCCCAACCTTACCGGTTGACCGGAGCGGACTCTTGAAGAATAAGGATCCGGGCTGGGGGATCTGGGATGAAAACAGCATCTGGCGCGACGTTGATCTTAATCTTCCCGACCACAAGAACCATATCGTCTCACTTTATGACGGCAGCATCGCCTATGCCGACCAGGTATTTCGGGATCTGTTGAATATCCTGAAGGAAGAAGGTCTTTATGATAACGCCCTGATAATATTGACCGCCGATCATGGAGAGGAATTCAACGAACACGGGGGAAAGATGCACGGGCGCCTCTTTATCGAGCAGCTTCACGTCCCCCTGATGGTTAAATTCCCCGGGGGCCAATATGCCGGGAAAGAGATCTCTCACCCGGTCAGGACGATGGATATTCTCCCCACCCTCTGCGATTATCTTACCATCCCTCCTCCCCCAAAAATACAGGGGACCTCCCTACTCCCTTTACTCAATGGCAAGGGGGAATATAACCCGGTAATTTCAAGTTATGCCCTGACCTACCGGGGGCCTCACACCGGGGATATGAACATATCTGAACGGGTGGTTAAAGGGAATTGGGCTTATTCAAACCTGGAGTGGAACGGCCAAACGGAATGGCTCTTTAATATCGTCCGGGACCCATCCGAAAAGTCAAACCTGGCCGCCAGCGAAATAAATATATTAAAGGATATGCGGGCTGAAGCCGATCTCCTCCGACAACAGAACCGGGAAGCACGAAAAACCCTTACACCCGGGAATGAAAGCAAGGCACCATTGAATGAGAGACTAAAAAAACAACTCAAAGCTCTGGGCTACATTCAATAATCTATAAGATCCTCAACAAATATCTCCCGATTTTTTCGGTCGAAGATTATAAGATCGGATAGAGCTATCGGGTTGTGTTTCTCCTCCCCCTTGTCGAGAAAGATCTCAAATTTATAGTATCTCCGGGGAACGGGATCGATTATATCCCATCTGATCCATTCGGGCGTCTTATCTGACTTCCGCACCGGGAATTCTTCCCATTTTTTTTGATCATTACTCCCGAAGAAGGCTGCCTCCTTAAATATCCATTCCAGATGCTCCCGGGATCGGCGGAAGGATAAGGTTCGCGCGACTTGCTCATTTTGAGGCCCAAAGTCAAAGACCAGCCAGATCGATTCCGCGGAATCTTGGGGAAAGGCCACCCACGAAGTTGCCGGTCGACCATCAATCAGGTCACTATATAAACTCTCTTCTCCGGCTCCATCTCCCTTCTTATCTCTTTTTACGGAAAAATTTCCTGAGGTCTCAATCCGCAACTTCTCGCCTTCCCGGAAAAGAATATTGGCCCCGACCCGGCCGCTTTCAACCATCGCGTAACCGATGCCGGTGCCGGGGATCACCGAATCGGTGAAGAGCGTCGGTATATTCTTCTTGGCCCATTTAATGCCGTTCCGGGTGCGGGGAGAGGCGGGAATAGGATATAGATACAACATATCCTCCCCTACCGCCGTGGTAAAGGTTAGCAGAGAGGATCTCATATTATCCCTTTCTTCACCGAATATGTTTGCCACTGTCCGGTCCGCTTTAGGATGCCTGGCAAAATATGGATTACCCATGATCAAGTTATCGATTAACTTGTAGTATCTGATATGAGGGACTTCTTTCTGTTTCGCAGTAATAAATTCAGCTACTCTTTTTAACTTCTCCGGGGGAAGGTTGTAAGCCGGCCTCGCCACTTTAAATAAAAATTCAAAGAGATCATATCCTCCACACGCAATCAAAAACAATAGAAAGGTAACTCCAATAAAGCGGCGAAAAACACGGGTCGAAACCACTCTGGCAAAAAAATTATAAGTAGACCATAATCCTATGGTTATCAGCAGATAGATGGGATATATTGAAAATAGAATTCTCCTGGGTTGTATCTCTTTTGAAGCCATTGGAACCGCAAAAAACAACAGGAAGAGAAGCAGGACGAACGCATCTTTTTCCTTCCGACGGTATAAACATACACCAAAGCCCAACAATAAAAACGGGGTATAGACAATATTGAATAACCGGGAGGCGCTGTCCCTGTCTGCAAATGGTTTTCGCTCAAGATTAAGCAAATAGCCCGCGGCACGAGGCAGGTTATCCTGAAGATGAGTCTGGAGGAGGGTCGGGCTGAACTTTCCCTCGTTGGTAACCCATATCCCGGATTGTTCCGAGGGAGCGTATAAACTCTCCTTGAAGTTTAGAAGGGGACCTCCGAAAATGATCTGCCCGAGAATAAAAAATACCAGCAAGGAAGCCAGAAACGCCAGAAGTCTCCTCCAATATTTTCGGAGGTAAAGCCCGAAAAAAAGAATCGGGAAGATAATAATCAACCGTCCCCCTACGTATAAAGTCATAACCAATGCGCCGCATAATCCCAGTAAAATCATCTTCAGAACAAACTTTTTTCCCCGCCCGGCAGCAACAACCAAATACGCGGCAACTGCCACTACCAGGTGAGTCAGCGCCTGATAACCAAATGCTCTCATCCCTTCGAGATAAATCGGAGACGTAACCAGAAGAAATATAAATACCAAACCAATCCGGGGGGAAAATAAAAGCCGGGCGAATTGATAAAGGAAAAATAAGCTCAGGGCGGTAACCAAGACGGACGTAATCCGAAGGCTTAAGATACGATCCGGGACAATCAAATAGAAAAATCGCAGAAGCGCCATGTAAGGCAGCGAGCGGTCCTCCTGGCCTGAACCCCCGGTACTGTACCAGGAGTGATATGGTACTGGATGAAGAATAGTAAAGTTTTTAAAAGAGCATGTATATGTGGCAAAATAACTATTTTTATTAATCCATAGCCCATCAGCCAAAAATGCTATAAAGATAAAGTAACTGATAAGGATCGATAGCAGCCATTTCCGAGACTGTGGCGAAATTTGGAAGCTTTTCTCAGAAATGAGCGGCTCAGCATCCCCCCTGGTTTTTTCAAGAGAAGTTTTCTTCATTACTTAATAATCCGGTGATGTAGTTAAATTTTCTATGCTCCTAAAACAGCGGAACTTACTTGAACTGAACTTTAAGATATACTAACCTGTGTTATTTGTAAATTTGAACTATCTTAATCCCCTATCACTATCCGATGAGTGAAGTCTCATTAAATTCTATTCGTCATCTTCGACAACTTTAAGACCTAACGGCTGGGGACCCAGATCCTTTCTTCTATCGCCCGGGAGGAAGGCTATCAGCGCGATCTCCTTATACTGAACGCGACCACTACCGAGGAGGCCCTGAAAAAAGTTCGGGATTTCGAGCCCCGGATCATCGCTTAAAGCGGAAAGACCTTCGAGCAGTTCGATCTCCAGGCTTTTAACCGGTTGCTGAAAGAGGCGGGACTGCAATTCATCTCCATCTTCGGAGAACACCATTATACCTTTAACCCCGAGGAGATCTACCGGGATAAAAACATCGACGTGATCTGCCGGGGCGAAGGGGAAACAGCTTTCCGTAGTTTTATCCGGGCGATCCGGGACGAAAAAGAATACCGGCATACCGAGAAACTCTGGGTCCACTTCGGGGATGAGGTGATTGAAAATCCCATCGGGAAGGTAATCACCGACCTTGATTCAATTCCATTCCCCGATCGGGATTTGATTCCTATCTATGATGAAGGAGAACAGATCTTCGGGAACAGCGTATCAGTGATGTTTACCCGGGGGTGTCCTAACCAGTGCACCTATTGTTACAACTCAAAGTAGAATGAACTCTTCCGGGGTTCCCGGATCTGCCGACACCACAGTCTTGACAACGTACTGGCGGAGATAAAACAGATCCTTAAGACCCACGACCTTGATTTTATCTATTTTCACGACGATAACTTCACCCTTATCCCCCGGGAAATTATCACTGAGTTCTGCCGTCGTTATCCGCGGGAAATCGGGAAACCTTTCTTTGCCCAGTTCCGGGCCGAGTTGATCGACGAAGAGCTGATCATGAGGCTGAAAGAAGCCGGGATGGCCGTCAGCACGGTGGGCGTGGAATGTGGTGACGAAAAAGTCGCGGATAATCTTCTTAAGCGGGGGAAGGTCACTAACCAGGACATCATCCATGCCTTTCAGATTTTCAATAAACATGGAATCAGGAGTTTTTCACAGAACATGGTAGCCTATCCGATCCCCAACCCCCTGGAAGTAGACCTGAAAACCATCCAGCTGAATATTAAATGCAAACCCACCTGGGCAAGTTTCGCCATCCTTATTCCTATCCCCAAGACAAGGATATGGGAGTACGCAATCACAAACGGCTACCTGGAGAAGGACGCCTTTACCAAAGTGGATAAATTGCCCTCGGTATTCACCCGGACCACGTTGAATTACCATGATGATTCTATGACCGCCCGGGTTAATAATCTCCATAAGTTCGCCGGCATCGCGGTCAAATTCCCCTTCCTCCTGCCCGTGATTAAAATCCTGATCTATCTATCTCCCAATCCCGTCTTCCAGTATATCCATTTCGGCTGGTACGGATACTGAAACACAGTCGGACTCTTCAAGACAAAATTTTCATTTGCGCTCCTGACCCAGGGGATAAAGACCATCCGAAAGTATCTGAAGAAGCATTAATCAGTCAATACCTCTGATTTCCAGGGAGGGGACGCCGGCCGGCAATATATAGTCGCGACTCGAAAGGGGGCGACGGACCACGGTCCGGGCCGGCACCAGCAGCGGCCCGATCACCTCGGTTTCTCCTTCGCTTCGCAGGCAGAGAGCGATTTCGGCTGCTTCCGGCCGGACTCTCGCCGTAAGGAGTTGCCACGACCAGCGGTAAGAGCATCTTCTCTCACCGGGCCAGGCGCTATTTCTGATCTTACATATAACGGGCCGATCCGATCGAAGAGCAAACACCAGTTCGGGTGATTTTACGGCGGCCGGGACAGGAAACTCAATACACCATTTCCCTGCTTCCAGTCGGGTAAATTTCGTTTCGCCCAGAAGATCGTCCGCTAAGCCACCGACCGTCTTTCTGCCGTCATCGGCAACCCAGAGCACGTCGGAGGGCAATGGCAGGGAGGTCTTCCTGATACCCTCAAGATCCCAGGCAATCCCGGCCGGCATATCATAGAAAAACGCAGCCCGGGATCTATATTCATGTTCATCCGTCTCGACCCATCGTACAAACTGGCGGGGATCGGCTCGGAGTTCACCTTCCTCGAAATTACGCAGGTAGAGGCGGGGCATGACGGAGCGGTAGAGTGACCAGAGGAAACCTTCGTCCCCGGTAAAAGTTACTTTGTCTTCCAACTCTTCGTACACTCCGGACTGGATATCGCGGGAACGGGGATAGGAAACAAAGACCGGATGTTTTAATTCGCCGCTCTTTAATCGGTCATGTAATTGCAGTATATTCGGCAACCCGAAGCGGGTTAAATATGCTTCTTCCGGGTCGTAGCGAATACCCCGGGAGATGGAGGTAAAATTAAATAAAGCGGCTATAGCCAGTATCGCCAACCAGACCAAAGCATACCAATGGGAACGAAATTTAAAGATATTGTCGGTGAATAAACCAAGCACCACCAGCAACAATACGATCAGGGGGCGATTATAATACGTTATCTGGTGAAGAATATCATTACCCTGAGGGAGAAGAACTCCTCCGGCTGCCAGTGTGGTCAATCCCCAGAAACAGATCATTTTCCCGGTTCCTCTCCAGGCCCGGGTCCTGACAATAATAATCACCATCATCACCCCGGCCAGAGCCCCCCAGACCTTCTGGAGAAGATAGCAATGATGAAAAACGCCAAAGGTATAGATAAAAATATCCTGTGTATTAAGCAGCAGATATTGAAAATTCCGTTCTATTAAAGACGATAGTCCCGGCATTCCGTTCAACATCTTCCCCATCAGAGATGGCTTGATATCGGCCGAAAAGACATCGGGAAGAATGAAAAAGAATAACCATAAAGATACTCCGGTCAGAACAAGTAACATGACAATTACCAGCCAGCGAACTTTTTTCAGCCAGGGCCAGCTTAGCAATGCCGCTATAAACACCGGAAGAGAGAAGAGGATATATTCGTCGGTAAAGAGACCTAACCACCAGATAATTCCGATCGATACGACTATCCAGATCAATCGCCGCCGGCCCGTCCGGCGCAGTGCCAGAAATAAAGAAATAAGGCCCAAGATCTCTAAAGTGGCAAAATCCTTGGCATATCGGATCGGGGCGTGATGCCCGACCAGAACCTCAGAGGTCATCAGCCAGAAACTTCCTGCTACCAAGCCAGGAAGCCAGTTCCCGGTCCACTGCCGCACCAGAAAGGCAATCATGAAGCCAATCACAAAAACCATCAGCAGACAGAGGGGAAGCCACATGAAAGGACCGAAACGGTAATAAAGATGGGCGTAGATACGGGGGGTAAGAACCTCAAAGAACTGTGAGAACTGGCGCTGCCTGTACTCCGTATCGGAGGCCCGCCAGATAAAAGCTTTGCGCCAGTCAAAATCGGCTATCGATGAACTGAGTGGACCGCCTCCGATACTATCCTGACATGCGTAATATCTCAGCCGAAAGATCTGGGGCGTTCCCGTCCTGACCGGGAGATGAACCAGAAAAACCGCGAACATCCCGACCATGACCAGAGCGAAGATACAAACTGGTATTTTTAATTTGTCCATCATTCCGGTTTATTCTCATTTATGTTTTGGAAGTATTATTTAATCACGAAGGACACGAAGATCACGAAGGATAATTGAGAAAAAAATACGATTCAACTGATTTTTTTAAACCTTCGTGATCTTCGTGCCTGGGCGCTGTAGCGCTGCGGCGCGCAAGCATGTCCTTCGTGGTTCTAATTAGTTCTATTCTAAGTGGATAAGTCCCCCGAACAGGGTCTATCGAATGGAGAGGGCCGCTCGGGCCAGGCCTTTCATCTCTTTGAATGAACTTATTTTCTTCAAACGTTTCAATATATATGACGGCCGATAGTAATATTTCCGGAAAAAGCGTCTCTGCCAGATATCCAGGCTTTCGGGGTCGAATGACGATCCGATCCCGGGAAGTGCGCCAAGAATCCCGGCATTCCCGAGAGTATATTCCCGCCAGTAATCAATCCCCGTCCGCTCGACCAGTTCCCGGTAGACCGGGGATGGCGGCTGGGGAACCATCTTATTCACCTGGATAAAATCACAGTCGAGCTCCAGGGCAAATTTAATCGTCTCTTTCACATCGGCCTCGGTCTCACCGGGAAAACCGATAATAAAAAATCCGAGGGTGGTAAGCCCCTCTTCTTTCGTCCAGCAGATAGCCTGGCGGACCACGTCCAGCGGTATATCCCGGTTCATCTTTTTCAGAATCTCCGGATTGCCGGACTCAATCCCGAAGTTGATCTTGGTCAGCCCCGCCTCTTTCATCGCGTGTAGAATTTCCCGATCCACATAGTCCACCCGGGCCCGGATCGACCAGTGAAATTTTAAGCCCCGGGATCGGATCAATTCGCAGGTCTCAAGGACTCTAGAACGATTAAGTGTAAATGTCTCATCCTGAAAGAGTATCTCCCGGATCCCATACCGGTTAACACACTCATCAATCTCATCCACAACATGCTCGGGTAAACGGGCTTGATACCGTCCTGTCGGGACATCGCAATAGGCGCACCTGAGCGGACACCCCAGGGCGGAGAGCATAATGGTGATCGGCCACTCCTGGGTCATCACGGTGGTATAGCGGTCATTAGGAAGAAGGTGGCGAGCCATATAGGGGACATCTTCCAGAGTAAATTTAACCGGTCTTTCGGGAGTCTCTCGATACTCTCCATCTTCCCGGTAACAGATCCCCCGGATCGTAGAGAGATCCCCCTGTTCGGCAACGCACTGGAGAAGTTCCGGCATTGTCTCCCAACCGTCCCCGATAACTCCATAATCAATCTCGGGATAGGTAAGTACTTCCCGAGGGTAGATACTCATCTGAAGCCCCCCGACAATGGTCAAAATACCTGTTCTTTCCTTTATGCCTTTGATCCAGGAGAGGGTATTAAGAAAATTCTGAGTACAGAGACTGTAACAGACCGCGAAGGGATCGAACCGGCGAATCTGCTCGGCGGTTTCATCCATACTCAACCCCAGGGCGAATGCATCAATAATCCGGACTTCATAGCCAACTTTTTCCATATACGCGGCCAGATAGGCGATCGAGGTATTGGGGAGAACGTAGGCGCTGGAGGTATATTGTTTGGCAACCCGCTTGGTATAAATCTGTTCGGTCACCGCCATCGGTGGATTGATAAATATTAACCGCATATAAATATTTTCCGTAAACAATCGGCAGTAGATTCCATGTTTGTCTATTGAAACCGAATCCATTGAGGGGTAAGTATTAACCAAATCAAAGGGATGACGCAAGGATAAGTTATCACAAATTATAGTGAAGCGTTGACTTATGCGAGAAATATTTTCTACGCCGATTTTCTGAACTAAGCCGACTCTACGTGCCGGGTAACTAATTAACCACGGAGGACACAGAGAATACTGAGATTTTTAAATTATTGTAATTCAGGCACCTATTCTGTTACGGTTCTTTTGCTTCTGTACAACTGTAAATGGGGCTATTGTTAACCCCAGAAATATTCACCGGTAATTTACTGCTTCAAAATTTCAATAATCTTATTTTTACTTAGTAAAAATAAGATTCATTAAGATTTAACAAGAATTAGTAGTATTTTTTCCAATGTTATTCCCGCAAAATCATATCAGTCTTTGTTCAAAACATTAAGTAGCGAACGAAGTGAGCTAATTTATAAACCTGATTGTTATGGTCATACGAGAAAATACAAGACTGGCTTTACCTATTGTTCTGCTGATCCTGATATCGGTCTTATTGTCACTGCCTACCATTCACTACGGCTATCTCCTGGAAGACTATAAATATCTGCGTCCTTATTCCCTGGCGGAAGTTGCTCAAACCTTCTACGCTCACTGGGACCCTCTAGAGATGGAAACGAAAGGATACCGCCCGCTTCATGCGGTTCAATACGGTTTTTTCTACCTCATCTTCGGGGGCGCCCCGGTAATAAATCATATTTTTCAAATTGCTCTTTATACAGGCGGAATCCTACTGATCTTCGCTCTGGTACTCCGCTATACGCAAGGAACCTCAGCGGCATTCTGGACCACCCTGATCTATCTCTGCCTCGGAACAATGGCCTGGCACATTACCCACTTATGCAACCGGCAACATCTCCTGATAATTATCCTTCTCCCGGTTGCCATTATTTTCTATGATCGATTCCTCCTTAAACGTACAAATATATCCTGGCTGATCAGCTTTATCGCGTTTATACTCGCTCTCCTGACAAAAGAAGCGGCGGCGGCCTGTCCCCTGATTATCCTTGCTTTTGCTACCATCATCCGGGGCAGATCGCTCCGGTCCCAGATCAAGCCGATCGCACCGTATTTCCTCATTCTCGTGCTTTTCATCATCATGCGGGCCGATATCCTCAAGAACGTCCCGGAGACCAACCTGTATCCTCCGCCGCTCGATTTTCATCCCGCAAATGTAATATCCGTGTACTGCCGGGCAATCCGCGGAAGCTGTATCCAGACCCAGGGGATTCACGATCCCAAAAATGATTTTCCCATATACGATCTCGGTTTGAATACACCGCGAGACTATGCGGATTTACTGGCGTTCACCGGCCTTTTCATTGCCGGCATAATTTTACTTTTTCGCCGGGGATCAAAAGACGCGTGGCGGGGCTTCATATTCGGGCTGGCATTCCTTCTGATCACCAATATCATAGTTACCGCTTGGTATCGTACCAACCGCTTGTTTCTCAATTCCATCGGCGTCGCCCTGATGGCCGGGATATTGGTCTCCGTAATTTTCAAGACGATGACTCTCCGGCGAAAACTACTCGATACGGCTATCGCTATTCCGGCACTGTTTTTCTTTCTTCTTTACCTGTCACTTAATCTAACAGTATATTTCGAAATTCAATGGGCCCTGCGTCCCGACAGCTTCATCGTTTTGACCTGGGACCGGTGGGATTATGAAGAGTACTTCGAACGTCTTGATGATATTGGCGTAAAAATTTTTACAGGCGAGCAGATGAGACTCTTTCAGGAGAAGCTCCGGAGAACCGGGAGAGAGGACTGGGCGGCCGAACTCGCAAAAACAGTAAATGGTCACCGGTTAAACAAATGAAATTTACACTGATCTCACCCTACCCCGATTTCCGAGCTTACGGGATCCGAAGTATCTCAACCTTCCTGAGAAACAACGGGATCGATGTCTCTACCATCTATCTGCTGCAACCTTATGCCTCCCCTTATAAAGAGATAATCTTTGATCAGCTGGCAGCTTTAATTTCCGATTCTGATTTAGTCGGTATTTCCGTAATGTCGAATTACTTTATGAATTGTGGTCAGATAACCAGAGAATTAAAAAAAAGATTGAATATTTCCATCGTCTGGGGCGGCGTGCATGCCACGGTCGCCCCGGAAGAATGCCTTGAATACTGTGATATTGCGGTTATGGGAGAGGGAGAGCAAACAATATTGGAGATTCTCAACGCGAGCAGACTAAATAACTCAAGCCATAATATCGAAGGAACCGCTGTTAAACTCGGTGGGAAGATATACAGAAATAAGCCTCGACCATTGATGCCGACGGAAGACCTTCCCATCATCGACAATGATTATTCTTCCGATTACATTCTGTTGAAGAGGCAAGAAATAAGAAAAATATGCTTCAAGACACTGAAAAATTTTATCACCCGTGATTATATGACCCTCACTTCATTCGGCTGTCCTTTCAGCTGCAGTTACTGCATCAATAATAAACTCAACAAACTTTATGGGGGAAGGATCAGATTTAGAAAATTGGACGATGTTATTAATGAAATGGTTTCAGCTAAGAGCAAGATGCCTTTTATCAAGCATATCACTTTTGATGATGACGCATTTATCAAGCGGAATACCGAAGAAATAAAGAAGTTCGCCGCAGAATATAAAGACAAGATTAAACTTCCTTTCTTTGTCTCGGGAGTCAACCCTCTTCTCGTCTCCGATGAAAAGATTAAAATATTAGTGGACGCTGGAATGAACCGGATAAAAATGGGCATCCAATCAGGAAGTAAAATATCAAAAACTATTTATAACCGTCATATCACAAATGAGAAAATCATTTCATCCGCGAGGATTATAAATACTTATAAAAAGCAAATGACCCTGACCGGTTACGACTTGATCCTGGACAACCCTTTCGAGACCAGGAAAAACATCCTGGAAACAATTGCCCTTCTCTCTAAATTGCCGGCACCTTTCACCTTAAATTTAACTTCATTAACTTTTTACCCGGGAACGGATATACATGATAAAGCCGTCGCCGCGGGTTACGTGAAAGATAATATTAAAGATGTTTACAGAAAGCTTTACCATGGACCGAGCAATAGCTATTTGAATTTCATCATTCTGCTGTTCGCCATCGGAAAAATACCGGACTGGTTATTATCGGTCCTGTTGAATAAAAAAATTGTCCAGAAAGACATAACCATCCCCGGAAAAATATTCCAGCTGTTTCTCCTGATTGGCTTTGCCAGAAGGGGAATAGATTTTTTATTAAAGGGGGACCCGTATACTTTTTTCCGACTGGTTAAATATAATCCGCTGGCCCCTTAACCCGGATTATTGCCGTGTTCTTCTTTCAGGCGGGTCAATTCTTTTTTTAGTCGGGGTAATGAAGAAAGGACATGAACCACGACCCGGGGAATCTTTTTAGGCGGCATCCCCCGGGATATCCCTTCTCGCCAGGAATATGCCACCCGAACTTCTCCCAGACGAGCACCTTTAGCCAGCATTCTCAGGGTCAATTCCGTGGCAATCATATCCCGAAAGATAAAGGGGGATGAAACGGCTTCCTTGATAAACTTTCGCCGGAAAAAGCGGAAACCACTATCGATATCATGCACCGGCACCCGGAAGTAAATCCGTATCAAAAAATTGAAAATCCAGGTCAGAAAACGGCGATAGATCTGATCGCCCCGCTTGATTTTAAAACCTATGATCAGGTCAAAGCGGTCCCGCAATTTTTCCATCCGCCAGAAATCATCCGGATTGAACTGGCCTCCGGTATCACAGAAGCATATCCATTCCCGGGCTGGCAACTCCAGCACGTCCAGGAAAGCCTTAATATATCCTTTTCTTTCCTTCCCCTGGACCAGCTTGATTGGAATCTCCATGGCAATATCACGGAGGATCTCGCTGGTGCCGTCTCTGCTTCCGTCTTCCGTTACTATAAGTTCGGAACCGGGCAATTTTTCCACTATCCGGTAAAAAGCCCGGACTTCCCGTTCGATCGTGGCCGCTTCGTTATGAGCAATTAAAATTATCGAGATCGGCTGTTTTTTTATCATACTCATGATTCTTCCCTTATTCAAATATTGCCAGCTCCGCCAGTGAACGGAAGCAATCTTCCGGACCGAAATATTTACTGGCCGGCAGAAAGAGTTGGTAATACCGCCAGGCGGTCTGATTGTCGATCAGCCATACTCTCCAGCCCTCCCCCACCGGAAACTCCGGATGATCAACGGGCCCCAATATATTCCAGGAAACGCCGTCCTGACTGGCGGAAAATTCCGCCCGGTGGAAATAATCCTCGACCATCTCCAGATGGTCCGGATCGGCGGGTAATCGACATGCCACCATCCCGGCTATTCTACCTACGCCTGCTCCAAAATCAAGCGTTATTCGAGCGGCGCCGCCATGGCGCTCAAGATAGACCTTCCGGGGCGAATCCTCTAACCGTTCAACCAGCCGTGAGGCCGGTGCTCGGCCCTGATCAAATGCATCTAGCATCAGAACCACTTTTTCATCGGCCAGCAGGTTATTCCTCCCCTCAATCTTAACCTGCCCATCACGATCCTGGAGGAGGGGAACGGTCCGCCCGATCAGCTTTCGCAGGGGACCCCGCAATAATGTATCGGCAATACTCTCCGCCAGGAGCCGATTACCCCTGGGATTGCAGTGACCGAATTCGTATCCCATAAATGTATTGTTAAAATAGGCCTGGTAGCCGTCCCGGGCTACCGCGTCCTTGAAAACCTTTTCATTATCAACAAAAACTACTCCTTCATGATCCGGGAACAACGCAATCAGATCAGCCACCGGCTCGATGGGATATTGAACACAGACCAGCTGACAGCCATTTTTATCGACTATTTTTTTGAGGAGTTGGTAATTGCGGGCGAAAAAATCGGAGAACCGTATCTTTCGACTAGCCTTCCGGTGGTAAGTTCTCGCCTCAGATTTTCTACCTTGTTTCTGATAGAGAGCGCCCAGATATCTGTAAGCGCCGGGTGTATCCGGACTCATTTCAATAACTTCCCGATAGGTTCTCTCCGCCTTTTCTGGCTTGTTTTCCAACTCATAAAGCCGTCCCAGCAAAAGGCGGAAACTCACCAGGTTCGGCGACTCCCGGACGGCTTCTTCAAGGAGACTCTCAAAGGACATGTGCCCATCCTCAAAAGCCAGGGTGTTCTCCAGTTCGCGATAAACGGCCGGATTATACGGCTCCAGCCGGAACGCCTTGACCAGGGTTTCCCCGGAGGCAGTCCATTTTCCCTGGAGCCGGTCGGATATTCCCAATTGGATATACGCCCCCGCGGCAGTAGGAGCTTCCCTGATCGCTGCCCGGTACATCTCCTCCGCCCGGTCCCACTCTTCCTGCTCCCGGAAGTTATTCCCCAATTCGATATATGCCCGGTAACCGCTGGGGCCGGATTCGAGAGCTTTCCGAAAAACCTTTTCCGCCTGGATGAACTGCCCCAGTTCACGATGAGAGATGCCCATCCTGATCATGGCTTCCGGAAGATCATGGTTCAGCTCCAGAGCTTTTCGATACATCTCTATCGCCTGCTGCCGGTTTTTATGGATATTCTCATCGGCGTCGAAGAAGATATTCCCTTTTACAAGATAGAAGTTAGCACGATTATTCCGGTATCTATCTGCCTCCTGCAGACGATTCTTCTCCGATATACTATCTTCTCTCTCTAACCTGACCCAAAGCCCGGGAATCAGGTGAGCGATATCTTTTCCGGCCTGGCGAACCAGGCGGAGGATTCGCAGTGTGTCCCTCGGTTGGGGGGAAGTGTCGGCTTCGTTAAAAGCGATATCCTGAGGACCGACAAGATCGTTTACCCCCATCATGACCAGTACCATATCCGGCTGATAGATATTTAAATTCTCTTCCAGACGGGAGACGATCATTCCCGTATTTGCCGAGGGGATTCCCTTATTGATAACAGCAAATCGTATCCCCGGATCTAGATTATTCAAAATATCTTCCAGCTGTTTTGGATACGAAGAGTGACCCCCGCCGACGGTCATCGATTCTCCCAGGCAGAGGATGATATATTGAGAATCCCGGTCCAGTGCAATCCGGTTGATCCGTTCCTGGTCAAGAAGAAAGACAACCCCCCCCAGTCTGAGAAATAATTCAAGCAAAAACGCCGCGCAGAGGAATGTAAAAAGACCCCAGGCCGCCACTCTAAACCAGCGAAATCTTTTTTTATTTATCTTTTTCATGATAAATTTTTTCGTGGTAGCACGGGGGGCAATGGGGTAAAGTTCCCTTCATGTTATTCAATTCTCTCCAGTTCGCGATATTCTTTATAATTGTATACAGCCTCTACCTCATCTTCAACCACAAGTGGCAGAACCGGCTGCTGCTGGTGGCAAGCTACGTCTTTTACGGATCCTGGGATTGGAGATTTTTATCTTTAATATTCATATCCACTGTACTTGATTACTTCTGCGGTCTCAAGATTTACCAGTCAACTGAACCGAGGAAAAGAAAAATATATTTGTTTATCAGTCTCTGCGGGAACCTGTCCATCCTGGCTTTCTTCAAATACTTTAATTTCTTTTCCTCCAACCTGCAGTTTCTTCTGGAAAATTTCGGCTTCGCCGCTCAACCGCGTTTTCTGGAGATCATTCTACCGGTCGGGATATCCTTTTATACATTTCAAACAATGAGTTATACAATTGATATCTACCGGAAAAAGTTAGAACCGACGCACCGGTTCCTGGATTTCGCTCTTTTCGTCTCCTTCTTCCCGCAATTGGTAGCGGGTCCCATTGAACGGGCCACACACCTACTGCCCCAGATGCTCAACCCCCGGAAAGTCACACCGGCTAAATTTTATGAAGGCTGTTATCTCATCCTCTGGGGTTTATACCAAAAAATGTTCATAGCGGACAACCTGGCTAAACTGGTAGACCGGACCTTCACTTCCTCCCCTCCTTATAATGGGGCAACGGTCTTGCTCTCGCTGTACGCCTTCGCGTTCCAGATCTTCTGCGATTTTGCCGGCTACTCCAATATCGCCCGGGGCCTGGGGAAATGCATGGGATTCGAGATTATGGTAAACTTCCGGATCCCGTATTTTTCAGCCAACCCACGGGAATTCTGGCAGAGGTGGCACATCAGCCTCTCCAGCTGGCTGAAGGATTACCTCTATATCCCCCTGGGCGGCAATCGGCGGGGAAATTTATTAACATATCGGAACCTAGCGATAACCATGATTCTGGGCGGGCTCTGGCATGGAGCAGCCTGGAACTTCATCCTCTGGGGGGTATTCTGGGCCGGGATTCTCATACTATATCACATCTCCCAGCCATTATTGGTCCGGATTGGAGTTCCGGCCGGTCATTTAATCGGGAAATTGTGGAATGGTTTAAAGATTCTCCTGTTCTTCCATCTGGTATGTCTGGGATGGCTGATATTCCGGGCCCAATCTCTCCGGCAGATCCTGGAGATGATCGAGGGACTCTTCTTGCATTTTAACCTCGGCGGCTATATCGGGGCTCTCCAGGATCTGTCACTTTTCGCGATATACACGGCACTTCTTCTGGCCATACAATATTTTCAGTTCCGGAAAGGAGACCTGGAGATAATTCGCAAATGGCCCGGCGCCATCAAAATCCTGATCTACTTAGCCATCTTTTACTCAATCCTGATTCTGGGGGTCAGAAAACCTCAATATTTTATATATTTTCAATTCTAATTATTGATTTTTTCTGCGTCGGCCAGAAACATCCGTACCGTCTCTTTACTATACGGATGGACAATCATGCCCTCCAAGAGCTTCGGGGTTACGGTGACAATATGAGCGCCGGCATCCAGCCATTCTACAACGTTAAGAACCTCACGGGTGGAACCGATAATAATCTTGGAGTTAAGTTCCTGATCGTCGAGCAGGTTTCTTAATTTATCAATCTCCTCAATCGCGTTATATCCCATGTTATTGATCCGGCCTCCGAAAAGTGATACATAAGTCGCTCCGGCCAATGCCGCCAGCAAGCCTTGCTGGGCGCTCATCATAGCGGTGACATTAACCCGTATATCATGCTCGGTCTCCAGAAGATGAACAACTTCCAGATTATCAAGTTCTCCCTCCGGACCGTGGATGGTTATCTTAACGTTGATATTCTCAGCCCAACCGGAAAATTCCAGTGCCTGTTTTAACATCTCATCCCGATCGTTGGTAGTTACTTCCACCGAGAGAGGAAGGGGGTTGATTAACCGGGCAATCTCAAGCTGACGCTCTTTGAGGGATTCCATCCCTCCCCTCAATCCAGCTCTCATTAAAATGGTAGGGTTAGTGGTAACTCCGCGGATTATCCCCATCTTTTTGAAACGCTTGATCTCTTTTACATCTCCTGTGTCTAAGAATATTGCCATAGTCGCCCCCTTATATATCTTCTCAATATTTGATAAACCATTAAGATAAATTAACACGAAGAACTTGTAATATAGTAAGCGGTAATCGGTAAGCAGTCAGCAGTAAAAAAATACCGCCTGGTCACCGCGCTAACCGCTTACCGTTTACTGCTCACCATTTACTTTTTTTCCGATTCCCATTTCATTTCTGCCGCTTTTATCTCCGGATGGGAGACGATCAGGTGAAGGAGCACACTCTGAAAAGCTTCGGTGTGGGGGGTGACGCTTTCCGGGTTCACGGTGGGTATCACCAGACAGGCATCGGCCACCCGCGCGGTGTATCCCCCGTCTCTTCCCACTACTCCGAAGATTTTCGCACCGACTTCTTTCCCGTATTTTACAGCTTCGACAATATTGGCGCTGATATTCCGGTCGGCGTCCCCTCCCCCGACGGAGAATATAAAAATACCGTCTTCTTTCCGAAGCCGGCTCACCTTCAGCCACTCCCGAAAGACCGTCTCCCAGCCTTCATCATTGACCCGGGCACTCAACTCGGAAACGTTATCGACCGGACTGTATGCTTCAATGCCCGCGATCTTCCTGAAGTCATTCACCGCGTGAGAAGCCATTCCCGCTCCACCGCCCACGCCCAGAAGAAACAACCGGCCGTTTTCTCTTCGTAGTTCCGTTAGAGTCCGGATCATTTTTTCAATCGCGGCCGGATCAAGGAGATCGATTATCTCTTTTGTTTCCTGGAGATGTTTTTTTATGTAGTTCATGTTGTTCAGGCCTTATGCCGCACTTAGCTTCACAATTATTTTGACAATACGATTTTGGGACAGAACGATTATTTCCCACCTCGGCCTCTTTTACCCGGTTTACCGAATCTTTATCAGCAACGATTTTATTTTTCTACGTTAGCTCCGAAGGGGCTAAGCAACCATTTCCATAATGGGATATAGACTATTCGCTTCCCTTTAATCTCTTCTTCCCTTTCATCTTCTTCAGTGATAATCAGGCCCCGATCCAGATCAAATATATTTAAGGCCTTAATCAACGACCTGATCTCTCTTTTATCCGCTTGAGGCGAACTCAACTTCCAGCAGACTTGAATTAGTTCTCCAATTTTCGTCCCAATCTGTAAGGCAAAATCTACTTCCCGATGGTGCTCATCCTTCCAATAGAATAACTCCGAATCCACAATATTCACCTGCCTTCTTTTCAGTTCCAGAAAGACAGCGTTCTCAGCTGTGCGGCCGATATTTTCGCTGAATCGAAAACCTATAAGATTAGCTAATCCTGAATCTATAGTATAGACTTTCCTTGGACTTTTTTCCTGTTCTTTTACCTTAAAAGAATGCCTCTTCAAGAAATAATTGAGATAAGCCGCTTCCAGATACCCGGAATACTTCTCTATTGTATCCGCGGATATATTAAGAAACTTTTCTGTCGAGTTATATGTTGATAGATTAGATACATTGCTGAGGTAATATCGGGCCAAACTCTTCAAACTCTCGGGCTTTCTTACCCGATACCGTCTGATCAAATCTTTATAGATAATATCTTCATAGTAACTTAATAATATCTCCTCTTTCCTCTTATGCAATACTACATCCGGAAACGCGCCCAATTCCAGATATTGCCGGAGGAATCGATTTATCTCCACTTTTTTGCTTACTAAATCAAGGGAATTCCGGATCGTCAGATTGTTGAACAAGAGATATTCCTTGAAAGAGAGTGGGAATACCGTTATATCCATATGTCTTCCCGTGAGCAGAGTTGATAACTCCCGGCTTAACAGTCTGGCGTTAGATCCAGAGATAATGACTCGAGCTTTTTTCAACTCTTGAGCGGTTCTCACCCACTTCTCCCAATTATCTACTTCTTGCACTTCATCAAGGAATACATACGGAATATTCTCAGGATGAAGGAATTCCAGATATACCTCATAAATCCGTTGTAAAAGCCGGGCATTTAAATCACTGAATCTCGGATCTTCAAAATTAATAATCAGTATCTCGTTACGTGGAATTCCATCTTTCGTAATCAACGATTCAGCAAGCTGCTTCATAAGGAACGACTTTCCGCTTCTCCTGACTCCGGTAATGACAATGACCTGATCAGACTCCAGCATACTCCGCAATCTTGAGATGTATTCCTTCCTCTCAACCCCAGTATCTGGGGTTTCAACCCAGAAATTCCAATCGCTCAACAGTTCTATTATCTCAGTTTTATTCATTTAAAATGATATAACCGATAAAATTTATAAAATATGACTACTATATACTTATAAACTACCGTGATATTCAAATTTTGTCAAATATGAACTTCTTTTTCAGAACTTCTTTTTCAGGGAAATTTTTTAAAAATTATCAAGTTTCAAGTCATTATAATCTTCAAAGTTTCATAAATGTCTTGGATTCGATAATCCCCTTCTACATCCTGGTTATATGGGACGTCAAGTAGGATAGTGGTACATGAGGGTACGTCATGATAGTCAGGTATATTTTATTGGACAATCAGTTAGTTAGCTATTGAACTTACACTCCGGTGAGATGCCCTGAAAAGCTTCGCCGCAGTGTAAAACCTCACAGGGGTGTTGTCCTATTATAAATCCTCGATCTTGGTTACTTTTCCTGCCCAAGCTTCTTTTCGAGACCTATCAATCATCTTCACAAATCGTGGGTCATTCAGGAGTCTATATTCGAGATACTCGTCCTCATTTGCAAAGCCTGTAAGAACGCCAACAGGTCTTCCATGGTTTGTGATAATGATCTCTTCCTCAATCGAATTCTTTACATAGGAAGAAAGATGGTCCTTCAGTTCGCTCAGTGGTGCTGTGATCATGATGATTTTCCCCCGTATTTAGCAAGCCATTCGGCAGTATCATCCTTGGGGACGATCGCCAGGACTATAACAGTTTGACCGACTATATCGTAGAATATCCTGAATGGGTCCAAACGAAGACGGTATATGGGGATAGGACAATCTTTCTATCGAACTCATCCGGGGGTGTTATGGCAATATAATCTTCAGCGTTGCCAAAATGTTCTTGATTCGATGATTGCTATCTACATCCTGGTTATAGGGCGCGTCAAGGATAATGGTGGTACATCCAGCCGTTTGTCCCGCTTCCATATCCTTCCAGGTATCTCCGATGATGAAAGAACTCCCTATATCTATCCCCCACTTTCGGGACGATTCAACTATCATCCCGGGTTTCGGCTTCCGGCAGTCACATTTGTCAATATCATCATGAGGGCATACCACTATATCATCAACCGGAAGTTCATTCCGGATTAAATCATTCATCGCGTCCACTTCTCCCCGGGTCATCAATCCCCGGGAAATATCCGGCTGATTGGTCACAACAATCAGAAGAAATCCCGCTTCTCTAAGAGTAATCAGTCCCTCTTTAATACCATCGGTCAGCTCAAAATCACTTATCTTCCGGGGAGAATACGGCTTCCCTTCTTTAATTATCACCCGGTTAATCACCCCGTCCCGGTCTAAAAAAACCGCTCGTTTCATTACTTAGAACTTAGTTTAGTTAATTATTTAACCGCGGATTATACGGATTATGCGGATTAGAGAAAAAAACAATCCGTTCAATCTGTTTAATCCGCGGTTTATTTCTTCTCATTTAAAAAGATGCGTCTCTAAAGTTAACCAGGACTTTGGAACCTTCGAAGTCAAAGCGGTACCGCATCGGACGGAGTCCAGCTTCCTTCATTATATTTTTAAACTTACGGTGCTCCTTCTCCACATAAAAAACAAAGAACCCCCCTCCCCCGGCGCCGGAGATCTTTCCTCCCAATGCTCCGTTCTCCATAGCAATGCGGTAAATCTCATCGAAGCGGGGATTCGTCATCCTGGTTGACAACTTTTTTTTCTGCTGCCAATGCTCGTCAAAGAGCGTACCGACCCGGGATAAGTTCGAAGACTCCACCGCCTCCAGGATCTGATAACCGATCTCTTTGATCCGGTGCATGCTATCCACCAGCTCTTTTTCGTTTCGCTCAATCCCACGGCTCTGCCCTTCCAGTATATCTGAAGAACGGTGGGAGGTATGAGTATAGAACATCAGCATATTACGGTTAAGTTCATCGATACTATCTTCCGATATTCTGGCGTTTCTTACTTTTACCACGCCGTCTTTCTCGATCTCAAGAATGGTAAACCCACCGAATGCGGCCATATACTGGTCCTGTTTCCCGATCGGCGCTCCCAGGATATCTATCTCCAGTTTGCAGGCCGCTTCAGCCAGATCATAGAGGCTGATATGGTCGAGCTTAAAAGTATGAAGCGCGTTCAGGATCCCCACCGTATAGCAGCTTGACGACCCCAGGCCGGTCCCGGCCGGGATATCGGCGATTGAGACCACTTCAATCCCCTGTTTTATCCCCATCATCTTCAACGCTTCCCGGGCAATATCATGGTCGATACTCTCAACCTCTTTCACGGTCTCTGAGCGGGAGTATTTCACCCGGACCAGGCCGTCGAAAGGCTGGTTGACATCGATATACATATACTTCGCAATCCCGGCCGCGAAGATAAAACCACCGTATTTGGAATAGTACGACGACAGGTCCGTCCCCCCGCCGCCCAGGGTAACGCGAAATGGTGTTCTGGTAATAATCATAATTTTTACTCCATAAAAATTATCCGAAGATTAACAAATCAATAATATTAATAATATATCCATAACGGGGAAGATTTACAAAGGGAATTTAAAACTCCGAGGATTGAACTGTAACCGCGGTCGTTGACTTCGAATGTTCGGAGAGATTCTGGCACTGTAGCCGGGTAATATCCTTATTCCTTCCGAAGTGTCCACCGGGCTCCCCGGCTTTTTTCTATGCTGTTTTTCGTCGCCGCAACGGCTTGGGAGCAAAAGAAACAAGCCGCTCTGGATGATTCCTTTCCTTTCGGCGCAGATCATCAACTATGGCATCCAGATTATATCCGAATTTTCGAGCATAATCCTGACGTGCGCGGTGAACTTCAGCGACAATCGGGTCATCATGCATGACTAATTCTCCATCAATTCTTCAGGGGTGCATATAATTGGACAAGCGAATCCTGTGCCTTCAACCAGCCCCTCAATCCGATATCGGAGAGTCGCATTTGCAAGGTGTTTGCAATCAGGGATCGTACTTTAGCAGAGAGTTTCCGAGGGTTCATGTTCCACCATATCCATGTGTGAGTGTCGAGGATATATTTCATTTGCACGCAGTCCAAATCTCTTCCCCTAAAGGAGAGACGATGTCGTTCTCAAAAATTAGTGCTTCCGACAGCTTCCCGGGTAATGATTTTTTCTCTGAGAAGGCAATTACCTGGGCAAGGGGCTTGCCCCGTTTTGTCACGATGATCGGTTCTTTGATTCGTGCAATTTCCCCCAGGACCTGAAGGGCATGTGTCTTGAAATCAGTTATGGCCATAGTTTTCATCGTGCGTTGGCTCCATTGTTTATAACTTAGCTTTGCAACTGTGGCAGCGGCTTCCAGCCGCGATTATCGGGGCTGAAAGCCCCTCCCACAGAAGCTTTATTGTCCCGATACCGGTTTATTTTTTAACATATTCTGAAATCGGGATCCCGATGGATATCGAGAAAATTCCGAAGCAGCAAATAAATAACGTTAATAATATATCCATAAAGTTGCTTATTTACAAAGAGAATTTGAAGCCAGAAGAATTGAATTGCATCCACGGTCGCTGGCCGAGAATGTACATGGGGGAATTCTGGCTTTGTAGCCGCGGTCGCTGACCGCGGCAGGCCTGGAACCGCGGTCAACGACCGCAGCTACAGAGAGCGAGGCAGTGAATACCCTTATTAATACCCTCATTCAGAGATAATACCCTTACTCATTCCGAAAAGTCCACCGGAGTCCCCAGCCTTTTTTATGCTGTTTTTCGTCGCCATCACATCCTGTTTTTACTTTTTTTCAGACAATAGATCCAATAATTCCGGGGCAGTGAATAGCTTTCCTCTCTTCCTCCCGGTTGCTTCCTTCAAAATTCCAACCTCGACAAGCCTTAATACTCCTCGTTTTACGGAATTAAAGGCAATTGCCCATTCTTTACTAAGCCCGGAAATTGAAATAACCGGATTCTGAAAGATTTCATCAATCAATCTATACGCAGTCTCCGGTATCTTTTTTGTGCCCCCCAATAATATCCGATACTTACTATGTAGGTTGAGTATCTTCCCGGCATCCTCAAGCGCGGCTTCGCATTGATTCGTAATCCCTTTTAGAAAAAATATCAGCCAATCACTCCACTCCCCTTTCTGGCTGATCGAGAGCAATCTGGAATAATACTCTTCCCTATACTTTTCGAAGAATGACGATAGATAGAGGAGCGGATGTGTCAGACATCCTCTTTCATACAAGAAAAAAGTAATCAATAGTCTGCCAATCCGACCATTCCCATCGAGAAATGGATGGATTGATTCGAATTGGTAATGCACTAAGGCACACTGGATCAAAACAGGGTCTATCGGATTTGAGTGAATATAACTTTCCAGCTCTCCCAGGGCGATTTTCATTTCTTTCACCGGGGGCGGTACATAGGAGGAATTAATGATTGTGCATCCCGGAGGTCCGATCCAATTTTGACTTTTCCTGATTTCCCCGGGGGTCGCGGATTCCCCCCTTACTCCCTTCATTAAAACCCCATGAATTTTCCGGATTAACCTGGTGGATATCGGCAACTTGCTCAGCAGCTTTATTCCATATTCCATAGCGCGAACATAATTTTCCACCTCTTTTACATCAGGCACTTTAGGCGTTTGAGATTTCGTAGCCTCGAAATAGAATAGATCACCGAGTGAAGCCAGAGTCCCTTCAATCCTTGAACTCGATACCGCCTCTCGTCGGATATAAGGCGCGATAAGCAGATAGGGGTTGGGAAGCTGACTGCCAATTCCCGATAATTTCCCCAGGGATCTATCGGCATTTGAAAGAGTAGAGATAATCTCCGGTGTATAATCAATTCGGGGAGGCAGTGGGTTGGGGATAAATGCCCAATATTGCTCCCGCGTCTTCAGGCATTTCCCGGCCGACGAAGTTTTAAAGGTTCTGGGATCCACTATTAAATCTTCCGGTATTTACATCCTTTAATGACAGATATGTCAATAATAAATTATTTATTGCCTAATATAGGACTATCCGTCAATAAGGCAAGGTGTTTTTGCAGGAGGATAACGTCTTTTTTCTTCAACGTTTAAGTTAGCGCCTTCGGCGCTAATTTATTCTGTAATTCCTCCAACCCCTCCGGGGAGCCGATCTCATAGAATCTCTGAAAGACTTCATAACCGGCCAGCCTCCCCTCCCCGGCCAAGCGCTTATAGAGGTGATCCAGATTGTATGGCTCTCCATCCGGGATCTCATCGAGGATGCCGCGGGATAAGACCGACAATCCATAATCGATATATCTCACTGCCGGGGCCTGCGACTGCTTGTCAAAGATAGTAACGCTGCCCGCCTCATAGACAACATTACTCTCGACCCAGCGGTTGTCATTCTTAAATACGGTCATTAACACGGGACGATCGATCTGGAGGAAGCAGTCATAAACCGAGCGGTAATCAATATCCAGATACGAGTCCCCGTAGATCAGGAGAAATTCATCTTTCAAGAAACTCAGGGCGTTCTTCAAGGCGCCGCCGGTCCCGAGCAGCTCCCCTTCTTCCCGGCTGTATATTATTTTAATCCCGAACTCTTTCCCGTCTTGAAAGTAATCCTCAATCTGCTCGGAGAGATAACCCACGCACAGCACTACCTCCCCCACCCCATTCTTCTTCAACAACTCCAGCTGATGAGCCAAAAACGGACGACCGCGGACCTCAACCATAGATTTAGGAATTGTTTCAGTTATCGGTCTGAGGCGTGTAGCCAGTCCTCCGGCTAAGATGACGCATTGCATTAAATTAGCTCCCTACGGTCGCGAATTTATGTTTTGAATAATGACCATTATTATTCGATGGCCGCAATATATGAAAATATTTCAACAATCTTTTTTCTATCCACCCCCGACCCTGCGTCGCTGGTGGATATTTTCAATACACTTAAGGGCGAAGTGTTACAACTCGCGAAATTTGCGTAATTCGTAGTTCTATTTCTTTTTTATTAGTGAAGATTAGCGAGATTCGCGGTTTATTTATTTTTTAACATTTCGTGGATTGATAATCGTATCGCTTCTTCAGAATTGTATTTTGATTTCCAGCCTAATCCGTGGATCTTGGCCAGATCGAATCGGACCTTGGGGACATCGCCTTTCCATCCTCTATCTCCACCGCTATAGTTCAGCTTAACTCCATCCAATCCCATCTCCTCGATGACTATTTCGGCAATGGTCGAGACATCGATATAATCGTCCGTGGCAACATTGAAAATATTAACTCTCTCATCCGCGTTCTCATAGGCGAAGAGCATGGCTCTTATTACATCGCTGACATGAATATATGATTTGCTCTGGGTGCCGTCTCCCAGTATCGCGAGTTCAGCCGGATCGGCTTTCAGCTTGTTGATAAAATCATAACCCACCCCATGGGTCTGTCTCTCCCCCACTACATTAGCGAAACGAAACGCCCAGCCCCGCATCTCGAACATATGGCAGAACGCACTGATCAAACCCTCGCAGGCCAGCTTGCTTGCCCCGTACATGGATATGGGAAGTAGCGGGCCGAAATCTTCCGCGGTGGGTATGGTCCCGAGATCACCGTAAATCCCGCTCCCGGAAGGATAGAGAATCTCTTTTACCCCGTTCTTCCTCATCGCTTCCAGGACATTATAGGTCAAGATGGTCCCTTCCCGGATATCAAGATAGGTCTCCTGCATACTCCGGGCAATATCCGGATTGGCGGCAAAGTGACAGACAGCGTCATGCCCTTCCATCGCCCGGATAAGATGATCGAGGTCGCTTATCTCTCCTTCGACAAATTTAAACGTCGGATTATTTTGATGGAGAACAAGATGATCCATCCGGCCGGAAGTAAGATTATCGAATACGGTAACCTCTCCTCTCTCCATGAGGGCATCTGTCATATGACTGCCGATAAAGCCGGCGCCGCCGGTGATAAAATATTTCATATATTAATTCGCTCCTTCGGCGTAAATTTGGGGATCAGGGATGTAATAATATCTTCTTTCTTAATTCCCATCATGATCCCCGCTAACCTATATTACTCATGAAAAATTGTAAAACTGGAAGCTTTCCAGAGTATTTCTGATTACTACTTTTCTTTCATTTCATTCTAAGAAGCAACCAGTAGATTATCAATCAGAGTTCCCCCTTATTTGTATTGCACAATAGATCTTCTTCTTTTATAAAATTCGTCAACTTTTCTGCTACCCATCGGTTGCCTTCCGGTGTCATGTGCTCATCGTTCCAACCTCTAAAATATTTCATCATCTTATCCTCTTTACCCGGGATGATCGCAAATAGTTCTTCTGTGAGATTCAAGACCATCACCCCGGTAGTCCGGATAGTGGATTCCAGTTCAGCGCACTTAGGGACCTGGTTCGGCCAGCCGTCTACCATAGAGGGTTGAATTAATACCATAATACGAGCACCATTTTTATATGACATCCGGATAGCCCAGTCAATAAGATGCGGGGATAACTCCATTCCCCGATTATGTGCCCGGATATGCCCGGGGTTCAAATGACCATACCATGTCCTTTTGAGTCGATGAAAGATTAGTGACCTTTCATACCAGGGTAACCTATCGGGAAGAGTTCCCGGTTTTGGAACCGGGGTATTGAAAAGGACCAACCTACCATCTACCAGATCAAAATATGGTTTAAATCGTTCCCGTTTACTGAGACCACATCTATGGATGTCCCCCCAGATCATGCTTACAATTACTAAATCCGGTTTTACATCATCGATAATCTTAGACAAACGCAATACAGTCTGATCAAGTCCATAGCCAGTCACCCCCGCATTGACCACCCTGCAGTCCAGCATGGTTGCCAGAAAAAAAGGCCAGGTTTCTTCATCTGAGACATCATAACCGAATGTGAATGAATCCCCGCATGCTAAAATAAGTTGTTTATTGGAACTGTTTTTACTTCGCTCCATTTTTCTAAAACAATTGGAATCAATGGTAACTCTTCCCCCCAAGTTGGAGTAGATTCCGGGCCTGGGTATCCACCCTAAATCTTTATCATATTGAAAGAAAGGTAGTCGCTCAAATATTGTTCTCCGGGCAACATAAACACGATATACCAACTCTGCCCCTGAAAAGAGTACTATTATTATCAAAATATTGTACACCGCAGGAATTAAAATACGCCTTGTTATCTGCACTAGCTTCATCCTGTTTTTACCCGCTTCAACAAAATTACCACGATGAGTGAGACGATCACCAACAAACCCAATAATGCTGTTATATACCAGCTTGTTATCACCCAACGTAATTATCCGGCGAACCGGAGGCACCACATAATCTGTTCGTTCGGCAATAACCAGGTCTGCATTCTCGAGGCGCGCCCATAATTTATTGCAGATAGCCCATCACCCGCAATTGCTTCTCCCGGCCGGGGGAATACTTTTGGGCCGGCCGGTCTGAATCAGTCGGGGTGATCGCTTGCTCCTACCTTCCGTATCGCTCCAGCAAGCTGGCTACAATCAAGTGAATCTTTGTCTTTTAAAATAAACCAAGTATAATATTAATCCGCACACAACAACTCCCGCTAGTGAAAACCAACGACCTACCCTGACACAGGAGGGGAGAAATTCCATCCGGACCAGATGGTAGCCCTTCTCCAACCAGATTCCCCGCTGATAGCAGTTAACTTGGTGAATCGTTATTTGTCGACCGTTATCGACCGCACGCCAATCGGGATGCCAGGCATCAGTCAAGACCATCAGGGCGGGAATGGAAACTTCCGCCTCAATCTCAACCACATGAGGATGAGAGAAATCCACCCGTAAGACCCGATTTCTCTCCTGGAGGGCAGCGAAATGACTTTCCGGCAGCCCATCCTTTTGATTCTCCCGGTCAAGCCAAAGATACTTTTTTATCTCCTGATCAACTTGGTCTACGACAGTTGCCTCCCGTAAATCACTGAAGATCAGAGCTTGGCGAGCCTCCTGTTCCGATCCAGAAAAGAGACGATCCTGGAAATAGATTCTGGGGAGGGCACCTGGAATCCGGAAAAGATACTGATCATAATCGGGAGCGTCAGTCACGTACTTCCACTCCTTATCCGGGGGTATCGGATGGTTATACCACCATAATCCAACCGACATATTTTTGACAAAAGGCAGGGTTGGATCACGCAAGGCCGTCTCGTAAGGCATATCTTTGCATATTTCACTCAGGGTGTTATATGCCCGCGGGATCATCGGTTTAATCCCGCTCCCCAGGAGGCTATAGCTCCCGTAGACGAGCCCGGCGGTATCAGCAAAAACCCTGGAATATCCCGTTCGGAATAGCGGGCCCGGGTCGTGCCGGGAGGACAACGACATGAAACGGAAGAGTTCGCTCTCTTCCGGCCCTGAACACTCAGCCTGATCGGTCGTCCAGATATATCCCATCGGACGGTAGGTATCCCACCACGCGCTCCGAAGTAACCCCCCCAGGGCTAAGACCACCACCGCGGGACCTATCCAGCGGGGGCGACTCCAAACCCCGATCACCAGAAGCAACACTACCGCGATCAGCCAGTACAGCCCGGGGAACTTAATAAACCACTCATAATCGGTGAGTTTATTCCAGTACCCGATCGGAAGAACAACCATAGCCAAAGGCACCAAAGTCGATAGATACAGGTAGAATATAACCCTCGGTCTGGTTGCCACAAACTGGCCGGCGCCGCGTTTTAGCAACTGGCTTACTCCTACTCCGGTCAGGATGGCTAATCCCATGGTGTAAAAAGTATGCCACCGGGTGGCGTAGGGAACCCGGAAAATAGGGCCCAGTCGGTAAAGCCAGCCTAAGACTGGAGAAAACCGCCCCACCATCAGGAAGATGCTCAGCAATAATAACCCGGCACCAGCCCAGGTCCAGAGCAGATACGAGGTGCCATTTTTCTCTGGAGAGAGAACGCTGGATGGGAATTTCTTCGCCTTCTCAGAATCAGAACCGGAATCGGACTGAATCGGGGATTTGATCCGTCTGATCAAAGAAGTCACGGCGCACCAGACAGCCAGGAAAGCGGGGAACCAGATCAACATCCCCCTAGTCATGCGGGCTTCACTCCAGTACATCTGGTAATCTCGGGCCGCCCCCCAGAAATTATCGAAGTTGGTCGAACCAAAAAGTTCGGGGACAAAGATAGTGGCCAACCACCGCCAGGGCAAACTGCGTGGGCCGGCAGTAAGTAGATTATAGTCAACCTTGTAAGTGGCTCCAAGGATGCGCCAGCTCTCGAGCGCGGCCAGCCAGAAGGGAGCAGACAGAAGGACCCCGATCACCACCATAGCGAAGAGTCCACCCGCCAATTTCAGGGTCGGAACCACCCCCTCCTCTTTCCATCTCAACCCCAGAAGTATCAATCCGAAATATGTGGCCATGATCAGACCATGGATAGTATTGGCGGTCCAGGCGGGGGCGCCCAATGCCAATACTACCGCCCCGAAGATGATCCAGCCGGGTTGCAGCTTCCGAGCGTAGAGCAATACCGCCGCGACCAACCATGGATGCCAGGGCATGCTAAGGGCCTCATCTGGTGCTACAATCCCTCCGAGCATGGAGGTACTGAAGGCAAAGATCAAGGCCATCATAGCGGAACCTGGCCGAGAGAGACCCAACCCCCACCGCCCAAGGACATAAGTCCCTAGAGATCCCCAGAGGAAGTGAAAGATGATCGGAATAATAATCAGATCCCGCAATGATCGGCTCGAAGGAGTAATATCCCCTAATAGGCCGAAGAACCATTGAACCGGATAAAAAGCATAATCTTCCTGCCGGAGATAGAAAGGATGTCCGCCGGCGTGGGTATGCGGGTCCCACAAAGGAATAATTCCTTGTTGGAGACACCTGGCCTGAAAGATCTGGTTCTGATAAAAGTGAATAGCCACATCATCAATGAATATTCCCCACCATCCGGCAAGTATGGGAAAAAGAAACAGAAAAATGAGGAGAAGGATGCCGGCTGACCACCATACATCCCTGCGCTCCAGTCTGGCCATATCGTTCATCGTGGAAAGAGCCTTTGGCTATGGTTGCAGTACAAAAATCGGCATCAATTAGCCCATACGTACCCTTAAGCTACAAGCTATACCATTTTAAGTTATTCTCACTATCGCATAATAAGTGCATTAGACGAAAATACAATAGAATTAGAAAATAGTGCAATTCAGTCTAAGCTAACTTCACGCGACAACCATTTGGTCAACCACTTATTCCGCTTAAGTAAAAAATATTGTAATCTTACCCCTACAGGTAACCGAGTGCCCGAAGTTTCCGTTCCCGGGCTGCTTTGGTTCCGGGGGGAAGCAATCCCCTCTTTCTCTCGTTTAGCCTTCCAACATAATCCTGGTAATACTTCTTGAGTTGCGAGGCCCGAGATTGGTCGAATGTGGATAAATCACGTTCCCGGTTAAATCGGGAAGTATTCTCAAGAAGCAATTCGGGATCATCATCTCTCCAGGTACTTCCGTAGGTTTTGATCAATGGGTCATTGATATACTGACCCGTGTCGTCAATGACCGAATAGCACCAATCATAAACCCGGGAATGTTCCTCCGGAAGAAAACCATGTTCAGCGATCACTTTTTCTCTTCCCGTCAATACTCTCTCAATCTTTTCGGCGGTAATCATTCTCCCACCGGCAAGATATTCCACCAATGGCCGGAAATCCGTCAGAGAAACCGGTGCCCCCACCCGGCGGTACTGCAAAGACGGATGGGTAATGAACAACGGCACTCGCAATACCGGTTTAAAAAGAGTCTTATTATGTCCCCATAGGTCCTTTTCTCCGATAAATTCTCCATGATCTGAAGTAACGATCAGAAAAGTATTTTCAAGCCGGCCGCAGCATTTGACAAGACGATATATCTTCATAAATCGTTCATCCGCGTAACGAATGGAAAGCTCGTATTCAGAGGCAAAATCATAATTATCCACCTCCTTACCAATCGGCCATTCCGTGTAGGGATGGTAACGGTCATGGACAGTGAACCAATTCCAGAAAACAAAGAGTGGGCCTATCCGGCGGGACTTTATCAAGAGCGTTTGCAAACAACGAAGCTGGATGCGTTCCAATGAAAATGTATAAAATCCATCAAAATAATAGGCAAGCGCGTCTACTATCATCCTCCCGGGAAAAGGCCCCGCATATTTCCGGAGGGGAGGGAAAGTTCCGAACTCACAAGTTCGGGGAGGAGGACCAAAATATGCTGCCAGCATCGGAAAATACCTCACCTCATCGAAACCCTTGTCACATGCCAGTACCCAGGAGTTCTCGGTAAATAAGGCCGTATAATAACCCATATTCCTGAGTTGCTCCGGAAGCGTGAATTCATTCTGGTATCTATTTACTTCATGACCGTCCCCGATATGAAATCCGTGTTCCCGGTAAGTTTTTCCGGTAAAAAATGAGACATGGCTGGGATAGGTGTAATTTGACGGGGTATAGGCGTTATCAAAAACCACCGCCCGGGATGTGAGGGAATCCAGGCCGGGAGTTGTCGAGTTTTTATAGCCGTACAATGACATGGAATCCGCTCGGGCCGTATCCCAAAGAGAAATTATTATATTTGGTTTGCTAATATCAGAGGGCCAAATATAATAAACCGTCAGGACTACAACGGCGATTAATGCAGTTAAACCGAGTAAACCGGCCAATCGCCACGAAGAAATCTTCTGCGCCCGACAAAAGAAAGCCAACAAAATTACCACTACCGCCACTCCCATCACCCATACAAAGACCCCGGGCAGGGGAAGACTGGTAGTGCTCATCCATCGGTTGTGAACAATCGCGTAAATGGCGCCCATACCGGATGCCAAGATGGTTACACGCAGGTCATCCCATTTAAAAGTCCTATAGTCCGCTGATCGACGATCCCAAACCACCCAGGCGGTAATGCCGAGAGCGACTACAATAATCCCGGTCAAGATCCATGCATCGTGGAAAAGAGGCGGCGCATGAAACCGGAAGAGGCCGTTTCTCATATACACCGCCAGCAAAGACCGAACAAGATAAGCCTCTAATCCCAAAACAGCGCCAACCCTGGCGCCTAAATGCCAGGAATACCGGCCCCGAAATATGCGTCGAACCACCTCCGCTAAAATCCCGATCGTCAGCGCCAGGACCACCCAGACCAGTACCTCGAAGAAACATCCTACCGGAATCGCCACTATCGGCCGGCAGGATTTTACGGCAAAGAGCGGAAACCTTCCGAAGAAAGCATTAAAGATTAACACGGTGGAACCGAATGCGAAACCAAGGGCCAGCCAGCTTTTCCACCAGGATAGCTGTTTTTCCGTTATATTCATATCTCCGGTGTTCATCTGATGGAAAGGGCTGAGGAGGCAAGGTTATAAAGTTCTTTTAAAGATCCTACCTTCTTTAACCGGTTCCAGACATAGGAGGGGCGATAATAATAAGCCCGAAAAAAACGCCTTTGCCAGCGATCGAGGGTCAGAGGATCCAATCCGGAGCCGAGGCCGGGCAATGCCGATATCACATCCGCGTCGCCCAGAGTGTATTGCCGCCAATAATCGACCCCCGTTTCTTTCACGGTTTCCTTATATAAAGTGGACGGCGGACAGGGCGTAAATTTATTAACCTGAATATAATCACAGTTCAATTCCAAAGCAAGACGGATGGTTTTTCGGATACTATCCTCTGTCTCGCCGGGGAGACCCACCATAAAAAATCCCAGTGTCGTGAGTCCTTCCTCCCGGGCCAATCGGACAGCATCCTTCATCACCTCAATCGGGATCGGGCGATTTAACATCTTGAGAATTTCGGGTTCGCCCGATTCAATGCCAAAGTGAATTTTAACCAGCCCGGCCTCCTTCATCGCTTTTATCGTCTCCCGGTCCACCAGGTCGGGCCGGGTCCGAATGGACCAATCAACCTTTATATTCCGGCGCCGGATCTCGGAGCAGATATCGAGAACCCTCTGCCGGTTGATGGTAAAACTCTCATCCTGAAACCAGATCTCCCTGATCCCGAACCGGCGAACGCATTCTTCCATCTCATCCACCACGTGGGAAGCGTGGCGGGATTGGTACCTATCGCTGGGAATATCACAGTAAGCACAGTTAAAGGGGCAGCCCAGGGCGGAGACCATAACTGTGATCGGCCAGGCCCGGCTCATTACCGTGGTATAACACTCGTTGGGGAGGAGGTGCCGGGCCGGGAAAGGTACATCTTCCAGGGTAAGATCATTGGGCCGGGCAGGGGTAACCCGGTAATTCCCATCCTCCCGATAGCAGATCCCCCGCACGCGGGAGAGATCCCCCCTCCCTTCCAAACAATTAAGGAGCTCGGGAAAGGTATGCCACCCCTCCCCGGTAACGCCAATATCTATCGCCTCATGGGCAAGCGTTTCCCGGGGGTAGAGCTCCATGTGCAGCCCTCCCACCACCGTCTTGATGCCGGTGGCCTCTTTAATCGCCTCGATCCAGACCAGGGAATCAAGAAAGTTTTCGGTAATCAGATTGTAGCCAATTACCAACGGATTAAATTCCTTTACCCGGTCGATTACCTGAGGGATAGTCAATCCCTGGGCGAAAGCATCGATAATCTTAACCTCATAGCCCAGCTTCTCCAGGTAAGCGGCCAGATAAGCGATCGGTAAATTTGGCAGAACCTGGGCGCTTTTGGTATACTGTCGCCAGACCTTCTCAGTGTACATCGGCCGGGGAACTTCCTGCTTGGGATTAATAAATAATACACGCATTATAAATTAGCTCTTTTCGGTCGCTACTTTATGTAGCTCCTCTTTGTCGCGCTGTCGCCGGGTAATATAATATCCATTGTCAAATGAGATTCAGCTCAATATACTAACCAGACTGAACAAAACCAAGTAAATAATATGCAACCAATAATAGATGATATGGCGACCGAGAATAACAAACTGGATTTCCTGATTCTGACACTGGTCCATAATGAAGCCGACGTTATCGGAACCGTTATCGCCGAAATCAATGACAAGATCCTCTCCCGTCTCCCCCGCTCGGAACTGATAGTGGTCGAGGATGGTAGTACGGACGGGACTAAAGACGTTCTTACAGAACTTAACCGGAAATATCCCTTCCGGCTGCTCACGGAATCCGGGAAACAAGGTTACACATCGGCTTTAAGAAAGGCATTTGAGCACAGTCGCGACTTGAGCAGATACATATTCTTCACTGATTCGGATGGACAACACAATCAGAATGACTTCTGGAAGCTCCATAAGTTGATTGATGACTCCGACATGATAATCGGAGTTAAAGAACATCGCAAGGACTCTCTCTTCCGGAACTTAATCTCCCGCTGGATGAATCGGATTATGATACCCTTGATCTTCGGGGTTCAACTCCACGATATAAACTGCGGCTTCCGGATAATGCGAATGGAGGTGGTGGATTTTCTGCTGGACGAAAAATGGTTCTTTCAAGATTGCATATCCACCGAACTAACCCTGCGGGCGCTCCAGGGAGGATTTCACGTATCCGAGACCACCGTTAACCATTATCTGAGACGGTTCGGTTCCTCTTCCGGACTCCCGGCCCGGAAGATACCTGTTATCCTCTCGCGGATAATGCTGAATTTCTTAAAGCTCCGCCGCGAATTTGGCCGTCGGAGACCAAGGATAGACTCAGCAAGTAGTGCCCAAACAAATACCTCCAAATCCAAGTCATCGAGAGAAGTGTGATCCTTCGCTAACGATCTGGACCGGCTCCGCAATCTATAGTTCCAAAGCAGATTGCTTCGTCGTATCTCCCTCGCAATTAGAAAATATCAATCATTCCCTGCCGAAGAAATACATTCCAGTTCGAGGAAAAGCCAGAGGGATTTCAGGGGGTACCGGGCCTTCATCTCTTCCAGGGCCGCACGGTCAGAGCGATTTTCCCAGGCGTGTTTAACCATGGGATAAGATAATCTCTCTGCCCTTACCCCCTCGCTTTCCCCGCGGAACCAGTATGAGTGCCTGTGCACATCGTGGTGTTGCCGCATCCATCGGTAATTGACGGCGGTGAAGTTGTACGCGTAGGTGGCAAGGATGATTATCAGGACCAGTTTATTGAGCGCCTTAAATGATTTTTTATCCGCTGCCAGCAATATTGCCAGGGGAAGGGATAGGAAGACCGCGGTTAAATTGCCGTAATAAAATGAAGTATCGATGATAGCTTCTTCACCTCTTGGCAGCAGGATAAGCGATTGGAAGACAAAAAAGAGCAGCAGGGCGACCGAGCCCCGCAGCACGATTCTTTTCCGGTCGGAGTTTAACCCGAGGAACGCGGAAATCAGGTAGAAGAGCAGGGCGCCAAAATAAAGCGTCCCGGCCGATAGGCCGCGGCAGGAATATTTCAGATCCGGTACCAGCTGGCTCCCGATAAGATTCCGGGCGTTTTTAAACGTGTTTGCTACGATGTGATTGCCGAATACCGTTTTGTTGTCACTTAAAGCAAATTTCCAGAAGTCGAAATCGTTCTGCTCGAACAACTTCCTCGTAATGATCGGCGCCAGGCAGGTCACGAAGTAAAGAAATACGATAAACATTGAAAAGTACAACCCGATAGTAAACCATCCCCGCCGTTTGTCCCGGAGAATCCCGGGCGAGAGAATCGGCACGCAGATAAAGATATACCAGGCCGTCTCGTCGGTAAAGCAAGCGGCCAGGCTAACGCCCAGCAAACCGGCCAATAGCAGGTTATACCTTCTGGAGAAATACTCTTCGCGCCGGGCAAGCTGGCCGAGGCGGAAACCCAGGTTACAGCCTGCCAGAATGAAAAACAGCGCAAGCGGCTTGGCCGGATGAAATAACATGGTTATCCCGGATAACGTTCCCGTGGAGAGAAGAAAAAGGGAGGCTCCTACCCAGGCGGCTTTGCGGTCGCCGGTCAGTTGATGGATAAGTTTAAAGAACAGAATCGGGGAGAGGATCAGGGTAAATATCCAGATGATTGAGAGACTGGGGTGGGGAGGGAAAAAGCGGAGGAGGAGGAGACGGATTTTGACGTTGAACGTCTGGAAGAAATAGGAAACGAACCGGGTTCGTCCTAATGGGGGTGCGCCAATTTCGAAGCTTAAAACGTCGAAACCCCTTAACAGGTCCGCCGGAACAATAGCCGGACCGTTTTTTACCGCCCCGGGGATCTGGACCCTGACCATTTCCGGATGCGACCAGTTGAGATCATAGTCGGCGATCAGGACGAGAACGTAAAGGAAGGAAATAACGAAGACCGCCGGGTAAAAATACCGATCAAGCTTGCTGAAGAATATTGAAGACCGGGGGAAATTCATAGCTCTACCTTACTCGGCAAGCAGCTAAACGCTTACTCTCTTTTCTCACCGCTCTCCGTTTTCATTATTTTTCCCCCATCTGCCAGCCAGTTCAGTGGCGAGCCGCTTGGCCCGGACCCAGACCGCGTCAATATTGAGATACTCATGTTCGGCCCAACGTCCCAGGAGGGGAATCCCGAGGCCGCGGCAGTAATCTCTCAGCGTTTTCTGAGCGGCCGAATAACCCCGCGTATTGACCACGTAGCCATAGTCTTCCCGGTGAACATATGCCTCAATAGAGTCGCTCTCCGGGAGCAGCTTAATTTTTTTAAGTTGTTTGACTGTCTCCCGCGCAACCTCATCGTCGCTCATCCGGGAGCAAAAATGATCCTGATTAGTCGTTATCTCCGCCAGGACGGCCTGGTAACCGGCCGGGACCAGGTGAGATCCCAGGTAATTGACCCAGGATATCCGGTGGGGCCATACTTCTTTATCAGGAATATAAACCGCGAGACGTTCACATGGTTCGGATGAAGGATAGATCATCAAGATCAGAATAAGTCCGTTTATCTTGAGGCTTTCCGCCACCTGGCGGACCGGAGGCGGAGGGGGGGGATCAATAACTTTGATAAGTTCCCGAATCGGGAGACAGCCGACGACATGCTCGTACCGGTAATCCCCGCTCTCCGTTGATACCCGCCAGATACCGTCTTCTCTCTGTAATCCGGTTACCGCCGAATTAGTCCGGACCCGGGCGGTATCCCCCATTAAAGCCTTGACCAAAGCCTCGATCCCCCCCTGTCGGGGGTGATAAAAATAAAGCTGGTGGAGATAGCCCTCAGTCGGAACCCCGACCGCCGATTTTATCAATTCTTCCGGGGATGGTTGGGGGATTCTTTCCACCCACTCGGTCCCCAGTTCCCGGGCCCGGTGCTTCCAGATCTTCTCGTTGTATGGGAGGAAATAGGCCCGGGCGAGATATGGACCAAACATCCGGAGGGCCCAATCCTCCAGGTTATTCACCTTCCTCTCCGAGTATGGATTGAAGATAAAATCTTTCAGGCAGCGATACCTGTCTTCCGGATCCAGGGAGTAAAGGTCGTTCTCAAACGGGTACTTAACAAACCGGTCGGAATAGAGGATCGAGTTTCGGCGGAAATGACGCTCGATGTTATCCCCCAATAACTCCGTCATCTCTCGAAGAGTATCTTTATCCCGGGAGAAGAGAATGTGGGGACCCCTGTCGGCGACCACCCCCTCGGCCGTCCAGGACCGGCACAATCCACCCGGCCGATCCTCTTTTTCCAGAATCTCACTGTCGAGTTTTAAGAAATGTTGGAGTGTAACTCCCGCCAGTCCTCCCCCTAAAATCCCAACTTTAGCCGATGTTTTTATCGTCTTTTCCACCATAGGATTACCGATTAAGATTAATACTGATTATTCGTAAACATTAGGTAAACCCACAGCCTCGTGTTCGTAGCGGCGACCTTTAGGTCGCCATCGTGTGGCAGCCTAAAGGCTGCCGCTACGAGAGAAAGGGTTTATCGAATGTCTCCCATACTACTTTTTATAATTGTTAATTCAGAAGTAACCGAAAAGCAAGGAATATCTTATTTAAGATAACCCAACCCCCGCAAACGTTCTTTCAAGCCCTCGGGAAGAATTTTTCCATCAGGGAGAGGCAAAGCCTCCGGGGTGGCCAGCATCCAGTCTTGATATTCAATGTTTAACCGGTCGCTTAAAGCGGGGTCTGAAGAATAAAGATTATACTCTTCTTTCGGGTCCTCCTTCAAATTAAAAACAAGACGAGCAATTTTCCCCCAGGTACTATTAAGAAAGGGCAACTCTTCATCAAAGATAATCTTGTTCATCTCCTCGTCCAGGCACATCCAGCCCCGCAAATATCGTCCGTCTCTGGGCTCGATTGTACGATGTTCTGCAACCACAACCGGTTCGGAAGAAAATAAATTTTTCAATTGATCTATTGTTCCAACTTCATCATCGATGCCAGCCGCGATAATTTCGCAAGCTTTCTTCAGCCCGGTCAGCGATACCGGTCTCTCAATAATTTCTCCCCGAGCCCATCTATTATGAAAAATCAGGAAGGGAACCCGGAGTACCGGCTGAAAAAGCGTTTTCACGTGGCCGTAAAGGTTATATTCACCTAACAGCTCCCCGTGGTCCGAGGTTAGAATTAATACTGTCCGATCAAACTCCCCGGAGTGATGAAGAACTTCCAGCAGTCTCGTAAGACGGCGATCGATATAGGTCATGGCGCGGTCATATTCACGTGACCAGTCATAGGGAGCGATTATCTTTCCTTCTTTATGCTCACTGGAAGGATAATAGCGATTATGCACATTCATCCAGTTAAGGAAAAAGAAGACCGGTTGGTTCCGCCCGCGCAACACCAGTTGTTCTTGCAAAACCCTCAACCCGTAATTATCGACACTGTATTTATAATACCCCTCGCATGCCTGCTCGATCTGGTCGATTACCTGCCGCATAAAAAATGGACTGGGACAGTTTCCCATGAACGGGGGCATCGCGGCTGGAGTAGCCTTGAGGTTAGAGACCGGGCCGTGACAGGCGCTGACCGGCACTCCCCGGGTATCCATCCAGTAATAATAATCGAATCCTTTCCAGAGGTACGCTATCCACGGATTCTCACTAAATAGAAGGGTCCGGTATCCTTTTGTTTTTAAAGCTTCGGCCACGGACTCAAGCTGAAAATATCGTTGGATTTCCGGGATAGTCCCTTGCCATAACCCGTGCTGACGGTTCGGAAGCCCGGTGAATATGCTGACGTGACTGGGGAATGTGAAATTTGCCGTACTGTATGCCTGTTGGAAAAGAATCCCCCGGTCAGCCAGAGAATCAACTCCGGGAGTCGTTAAACTTTTATAACCATACAGTGACATCCGATCCGCACGCGCGGCATCCCAAACCAGGACTATTATATTGGGTGATTTTCCCGGGGAACCCCGTGACGCCCACACCCCCCGGCCAATCACACAGAGCATGGTAAGAATAAAAATCCCTGTACCGATCAAACGGGGAGAAGGTTTCCAACGGCGGCTTGAATACCACAACCCGATATGGGCCGCGGTAATCACTCCCGCGGATAAGATGAGAAAACCCTGTGAACTGAGCGGCCGACGGAGAAAAAATGCTACCAAGACTATAACAGTACTTATAGTGAGGGTGGCGGGCCAAGCCAGGCTGTCTCCCCGTTGTCGGCGCAATCTGGTGGCTCGCCACCAGGCCAATGTCCCCACGACAATCAGAAGAAATAGACCTATCTCCAGGAAAATCCGCCCGCGAGAAGGGAATTCCTGTTTTAGATTCAAAAATCGAAGCAGCGCGGTACAACTCATGTAATAGATATAGCCGGCAGCGGCAACCGGGATGAATATCTTACTCAACCACTTTCTTCTCAAGAGCAGAATACTAAAGCCAAGTATCCCGATAAGTATAATCATAAGTAAGATATGGATCAGCGCGTTTAATGGGATCGCAAGAAGCGGCGAATAGGTAGGTAACCAGTAGACCGGAATCCGGCCCAGGACAAGATTCCATAACAACTCCAGACAGGTGGTAATTACCGCTGCCTGAAGGAATAGGTCAAACTCTCGAAGAAATTGTTGCCTGCCATTTCTCATCGGCGGCTCTGAAGCTTGGAGAATTTCTGGACAACTCCGATCAAATGACGACGGGAGAAATCTCCCACCAGGGTTGAGCCCAGCACGAAAGGCCAGGAAACCGTCGGGACATCGCAGTTCCGGCAGACCGGATGCTCACTGATCCTTCCGCTTAAATGTAATTTTCGTACCTCCCGGAACGCCTTGTTATCAATTATATCCTTTAGACTATCGAGATTCGCGTCTCCCATTCCTGTTCGCCCCTCGATCTCCATGCAGCAGAGCGGAACGACCCCATCCCAGTGAATCGCGATCGAGGACCAGAGTAAGATACAATGCTTCCTGTGGGGATGGGAAGGCTCCCGGCCGAGACTCCCGGCGAAATTGAAGAGAGGCTTAATCCGGATATAATTAGCTCCCCGGCCGCGCCAATGGTGAATAAAAGTTTTCACCTCAGCAGCATTCTCGGGGGTCCGGACAAATTGTACGGTTATAACCGGGAGCTGTTTTCGTTTGCGGGCCAGACTGAGGAAGCGTTCCGTGTTGATTATCACCCGATCGAAATCCCCCGCCGGCTTGAGCCGTTTATATGTCTCCGGTGTCGCGGCATCAACGCTGAAGGTTATAGAATCCACCCCCACAGCCAGGACTTCCCGGGCTAATGATTCATTCATAAGCAACGCATTGGTCTGCAGGATGGCCCGGATTCCGTGGCGATGACAGGCCTCCACGCATTCCACCCAGCGGGGATGGAGAAATGGTTCTCCATCGAAAGAAAGATCAACGGCGTCAACATACGGAGCAGCTTGCTCGAGGATATGATCAAACAGGTCCAGGGAGATATTACCCTGCGGCCGACTACCGAATCGCTGGGGGCAAAAAGTACAGTTCAGATTACACCGGTTGGTTATCCCGATCGCGATCTCGAACGGGATTGCGTTCAGCCGCTCCCTTCGCGTCAGATATGCTTTTGCCAGGGCTATTCGATTGGGGAAATTTCTCGGGAACATGAGATTTAATTAGTGGTAATATCTCTAAAGTGATCGATACGTTATATTTATGGCTATCTTCTGGAGTAAAACAAAGATTTATAAATGGCGAAATCCGACAGATCGATTAAAATTATGTATTTATTGTACGGTTCAGTCTCTAATCACTCGATATAGATAAAATGAATTGGGAGGCCAATAGATAGACTGGTGAACGGTATTGGGGGCGTTCCCCGGTCTTTCCACAAGCGGCACTACTTTTTGTTCACTGGAAATCATCCGGTCAAGCGGGGTATAAAAGCATAATAACGCTGTCCCTTCATACCTGCTGTCATGGGAGAGATTTACATCCAGGTAGAGAAGGCTGGAAGACTGGCGGGGAAAATTCTCCTTTTCCACCAGTTCCAAAAAATATTCCTCTCCATCCAGAGTAAAAGCTAAATATGGGGGAGACTGGTTAATATCCGCGTCGAGCATATCGGATTCATAAGGATAACCGGGCCAGTGTATGTTTTTAAAGCGCTCATCGGCCAGCATCGTCATCTGTAACACCTGGATGGAGTCATGGGGAGCCAGTATCTTCTCCGGACGGTAACGATGAATTGCTTCGACAACCGCATCCAGATCTACCAGCGAAACCCGCATACTGTACAAACCGGGCCAGGAGAACAGAAAGGGCACTACAGTCAAGAATACCAGAAATAATCCGATCGATCGAGAGACAAGTTTTTTACGGAAAGAGAATGACGCCATGATCCGGCGCACCGCCTCGGCGTATCCGAACCAGAGCAACGGAGCCAGGTAAACACATTGCCGGGTGCCCCCGAAAGTGATAAATAGTACCCAATTGGCGAAAATGTGACAGGCCAGTGTCGATAATAGGATCAGGATGATGCCGTTGCCGGCTTTTTCAGTAAGCAGTAAGCAGTGAGCGGTAAGCGGTAACTGCGCGGGCGCCTCGGTGAACCGCTTACCGCTTACCGCTAACTGCTTACGTCTTCTCCCCTTTAAAAGAGATCCTATCCAGCAACCAACGGCTGCCGCTACAACCAGCAGAAAGGGCAGAAAGACCCAGTTCCAGGCCAGTGGCAAATAAATATCGGGATCAAAGACCAACCCCCAATGATAGTTAAACAGGTCATACAGGCGGGCGATATAATAACCCAACCAACTGTGATCCCATCCAGTCTGAAACGCTCCTTTCCCCAGCAGTCCCATGGGGTAGTATGAGGCCATGTAGCTCCGGAAACTCTCGGTCCAGGGAATTACCAGATACGTGGCGTAAAAGTGAACAAAACTGAGCCAGACATAGACCAGCCCTCCCAACAACCAGGAGAGATAATTCCGCGGAGACCGGGAATAAAAGGTAATCTCAAGCAGGGCGGATAAAAAGATTCCGGCGGTGACCAGAAACTGGGTATACATCCCCAGTTGAGCCGAATAGGCGACCACGGCCAGGAGAAGAAATCCGTTCCAGTTCCACCGGTGGCGGACAAATTTTAAATACACCACCACCTGGGCCGTGGTCATCAGGGCGGTAAATGCGAAGTTATCGGCGAACTGACTGAAGACGATGGAAGTAACGGATGTGGCTCCCATCAATATCACCGACCAGGTCGGCGCTGACCAGGACCCATAAAGCCGCGATGCCAGTAATCCGGCCAGCCCCACACCCAGGGCCCCGCCGACCGCGAACCACCACCTCATCGCGTTGAAATCCGGTCCGGTGAAGAGCTTGATCACCTGCATCGCCACGTTGTAGGTGATCGTCATGGTGGAAGCCATGTAGTGCTGGGATGTCTCGTGGATCTGACGGATTATCTTCCCGGGGCCATCGCTTAAAGTAAGCGAAGGACCGGGATGATACGCCCCCAGCCAATCGTCGAACTTATACTGGATCGCTTCCAGTTGATAACCGCGCGTGAGGAGGGCCAACAGAGTGGCAATCAATGCCACCAGGAGATTCATTCGCCAGAACAATACCTCTTTCATTAACCCGATCCACCCGCGATGGTAATAAGAAGATCATACCCGTCGAACATTTCTTGCTCTTCGAAGTTTGGATCCACTTCCCGGATTATATCTTGTAATTCTTTTTTGTCGAATCGGCTCGAACCGCTTCCATTCCCGGGATTGCTGAGGAACCGGGTCAGCCAACTCGGAAGAAAGGTGATCTTATTTTTTATCTGTTCCAGAATGATTACCTTTTCTCGAGCGGCCGCCCGCATTAGGCCTAATATAACTCCGGCCTCGGAATTAAAATGATAGAGCGCTTCCATCATTACCACATAATCCACGGGGGGCAACTCCATCATAATTGCGTTACCCTTAATGGTATAGGGAAGAACGTGATGCGGAACCATACTGAGGCTCAGATCGATCCCCTGGTAACTACAATCCTTATCTTTCAGGTAATGGGTATAGAGACGGGCGTCTCCACAACCAAGGTCCAGAACCGATGAACCGGGTTTAATCAGATCGGCGACGGCTTGAAATCTTTCCTCGAAGGCCGGATGAGAACGACCGTACGTATTTCGATATATCAGGCGATGCCAGTAGATAGGCGTTCTCATGTCAGATTACCCAGCTGGTATATTAAACTCCTGGAAGATCGATCCATATATCCCGAGAACAATATAGAATCGGTATTAATAAAAACAGGACCTATAACTTCTACCGGAGCGGTTCCTTCTACTACCAATTCCCAGTTCCGATACGGGGGAGGCGGTATGTTAATTTGAAATAATTGGTACGACCAACCGTAGGTCTGTGATTTTGAAAAGATGGTATCACCCGTCTCGGATTCAAGCAAGGAAAGAACACACTCTCTTAGGCGAATCGGGGTTTCACGGTTCATGACGTCTTCCGAACCTCCCGGCATGAGATCCGCTCGCAGCAATAATAGAATTATTCTTGAGGAATCATCGGAATTTGCCGGCGGGGAGATATTAAGCTTCCAACTGCCGGGGGGAAGTAACGCCCGGGGACTATTCCCCAGCAAGCTTCCTGTCTTGACGGAAACAACTTCCCGGGATTCTGAATTGGTCCACACTATTCGCCGAGAACCGTCTTTAATCCGCTGAACCGACTCTTTGATTCTTTTAAGATCATATAGTCTCCGGCGCGGCATCTCCCAATATATACTCGCTTCAGATTCATAAGAATATGGGTCCATGGATGTTGTGGCCGAAAATTCTTCGGGATCTCCCAACAACTTTCGGCTCTCATAAAGTCTTAGATTAAGCACCGGCATCATCATGGAAAATACTTGTTCCGATTCGCCATGCCAGACCCGCAGCATGATATCCCACCTCCGGGAGATATCAAAATTTTTAGGACGGGGATAGGCGGTATAGATAGAACCGGTTATCTCTTCCCGGACGATCCAGTCAGGAACATCCAAAATATCCCGGACGTATTCACGCATGGATGGATTACAACCGAAATCTCCCGGCATTCCCTTCATAACAATATCGCTATGCCGCGCGTTTTGCAGTCCGATCAGCAATAAAGCGGAGCAGGCCAAACCCCATCGCCATTCATCTCCCCGCCGGTGGAGCCCGGACAAAAGACCCCCCAGGGGCAGCATAAACAGCATAATAATCGGGGCGTAGTAATAAACCGGCATCTCAACCGTGGGAGGGATTACCGGGAACACCACCAGGGCTATAAGAATATAAAAAGCGGACGCGATCAGGAAGGTAGGCAACGCTGTCACCCAACTTTTTTTTCTCATCAGGAAAAGAACCAGGCCGGTGATGGCGAGCCCAGACAATTTACAGAATAATGGAAGAAATATCCCGCATCCCAGAGTCTGCCGGAGCATCTCTCCGATGCCGACCAGGACATAGTCCCTGAACCTGCCGATCAGGGCAGCCCGGGTCAATTCAATAGAGTTGACCCCCCCAATCATCCAGGACATGTCCGGGCGCTCCCCGGTAACCCACTCCGCCAGAGAAGGCAGGATAAAGAGGAGAGAGATGAAATAGACAGCGGTGGCGGAGACGACAGCCACCGTTATCGTAATTATATGCCTCCTAAGAGATTTCCACTCAAACACAACGACCAGGATGATAATCGGGAGAAAAACAATCGTGTACTCATGAGTAAACCAGGCAAGTCCAAGAGCTATTCCCAACCGCCAGGCAGGGCCAGCAGCCTTTTTGCGCCGGCGGAGACTGATCAATTCATACAAACAAATTAAAAAAAGTAGCACCAGGAGCGCCATGTTGGGTCTGATGGGGTAGCGCGCGTCCAGAAGAGTCTGGGAGGTTATTAACCAGGCTCCGCCGGTTGAAATGGCGGCAGGCCAGGAACCAAACCATTCATTAATCAGTCTTATCAGGAGAATAACCGAGCAAAGAATTAAGATAATATTCACCGGTTCGGAGAGGAAGGGACCGGTTGCCGGGTAGATAAGCTGGTATAATTTAGGGATAAGCGCGTCCAGCAACATCGAAGGATAGCGGGCATCGAACATCCCCCCCTGGGCTTCCCATACCAGGGGCTTATATAGGTCGTTCAATAATAAATGGCTGCTTAACGGACCATCCTTCAAATTTGACTGCAGTGCATAATAATGGAGCCGGAGCGTCTCGGGTTGGGGCCAGTCAACTGGATGGCGAAGAATAAACGCTATAAAAAGAGTCAAGCAGGCAGCGGCGAATAGAATAGTTATAACAATTGTTCCCCGTGATACGGGAGTGTTGGTATTAGTTTTGTCTGGATGCGATGTCATTGGCTAATAGCCTCTTGCAATATTACTGGGCCCGACGAAAACGCCAGAAGTAACGGATGGTCTCCGATAAGCTCTTGTACAACTGTTCCCCTTTTGTATAATGCTTTATCTTACTGGCGCGGACATACTAATCGAACTCCACACAAGTTGTAAATTGATAATGTCAAAACAAACATCTTCCGTTATTTTATTAATTCGATATCTTACGAGGATGTGACATGGTTAGTCCATTGATTATTTTATGGGGAACAACCGGTTTCATGGTTGCCCTGATTGTTCATATCGTTATCTGGAGGTTACTGAAACCGGAGAATCAATATCTCTGGCTTATAGCGATTTTTTTCCTCTTGCCGGTATCGGGATACAGCCTTCTCTGGTTCCTTTCATATCGCGGCCCCGATTACGGTCATCGTTTTATATCCAATCCTATTAATTTAATATTGGTTCTCCTCTGGCAATCACTACTCTCACTAGCCTACATTAAGATATATCCAACCGTACGAACCGAAAGACCGTCTTCGAAATTTTATCCCGCTCTTCGTGCTTTGCGAAATATTCTCTTCCCTGCCGGTCCGCCGGATTCACGTTCCTCCCGGCGATGGTTATTTCTGTTTCTCTTTCTGATTGTCGGGATTCTTGCTCTAAATTTTTTCCCAGTTTTTAATACTTATCCGGCTTCTTATCAAATCCAATTTTTCGCGGTCGCGGTCGGCCTCGTCGCGTTATTATCACTGCGCTTTTTGGGAGAAAGAAATTCAATCTCAAATTATCTGATCGTATGTATTCCCTATCTCTTGATCGTCTTCACGTTTATCCTGTCGATTGATCTTGATGGTGATAGCTGGAGAACCCATTTCCCTAAATTTAATTATATTTCTAATGCTATCGCCGATGGACATTTTTTCCCGGCCTGGTTCCCATCAAGCGGAGGTATCCGAGTTGGGGTATTTCATGTCAATTTTAATCAAACATTACCCCATAAGCTTCTGGGTTATTATCTCTTCTCGATTCTCCCGATTTCAACCGTTATCGCGTACAAATTACAGTATGTCTTTGGCGTAATCCTCATGTGTTTTGGCTGGTGGCTTGTCCTCAAGGAAATCACCCATTGTAAGTATTCCGCTTATTTTGGGGCAGTTATGATCATGATGGGAGGAACCGGAATAACATTCCACCAGGAGCATGTATTGGCCACTACTTACGTGATCCCCTGGTTCGTTCTGTCTTTACTGAAGCTGCGGGAGAATACCGCGTACATATTTCCGGTAACAATTCTATTCGGTTTGGGATTAAGTACGCATTACCCTCAGATTCAGATCATATCCATGGGATTGTTTACTCTCTTAATGATCATCATTAGACCCGACCTTATCCCCCAAATTTTTCGAGAACAAAAAAGATTCATCCCGCTTTTAGTTATACTGCTTATCCTCGCCCTTCTGCCTGCTTTTTACGTTTATAAAAATTCAGACCTGCTCGCCAGTGAAGAAAGGCAAGCATATGAGACATTTCGCTCGGAGACATATGAAGACTATCTTCATCTCCATCGTAAAACATTCTCCGCCGCGCCGAATTATTTTCTTCAATATATAGCTCCTTGCTGGAGCAAATCCCCTACAGATCCTTATCCTATTGATCTTCGGGATCGATGTTCTTTTTTTGTAGGCAGGATCGGACTTATTCTCGCCGTTATCGGAATTCTGCTGGCTTTCCGGAAAGCCTGGCCGGTTTTTATTCTCCTCATAGTTTTTTCGGCACTGACTTTGGGGATGTATAGCCCTGTCCCGATCCCCAAATATCTTTTTATGCTCCGTTTCCCTTTTATCGATGTCTTCCGACAATGGGTTCATTTCTTTCCCATGATTAACTTTTGCCTTTCCGTACTTGCCGCCCTGGGCCTCGAGAGGTTGATCCACTATTGCCGGCATAGATCCAATAAATTCGCGGGTGTCTTCATTATGCTTATAATATTTTTCCAGACTGTCGATATGACTATCTATGATAAAACCTACTTATCGCTTCTCTGGGAAAAGACTCGGCCAGCCGATATGTTTGGTGATTTTCATCGGGAAGTAACCAGTGAAAGCGGTGTCTTTAAATATAAAACCCGCTTACAACTGGACCACTGCTGTGGTAAAGTTGGAATACCGACTGCATCATTTCTAACCACCAATATAATAAATCTAACCGGAGGTTCGGGCCAGGATCTTAATAGAGTCTGCCAGGTGCTTTCCAGGGGGAAGAATTCAGCGGCAACTGAGATCCCTCCCTTGATACTGGCCCGGTTTTTTACACCCGGAAAACAATTGGTCCGAAAAGAAATCAAAAGTTTTCCTCGATATAGCGGCCTTTTTACAAGCTTTTCTGCTCCCTGTTCCGCTCTGTTAGTTACGCCCTTGAATTTTGATCTGGGAGCAAAAGCTTATCTTGACGAAAAAGAAGTGAAGATCTGGAGAGTTAACAGCGCTCTGAGCGGTATTCTGATCCCAGAGGGGCCTCACCGGGTCAAGTTTCGCATTCCGTTTGATCTTTACTTGCCGATAATATGGATTCAATGGTTTCTTTACGGGATGGTTACGTTATTCTTAGTCATTGGCCTCTGCGGGAAAAATAATAAGACAAATAAAAATACCCCGATTAAAAGCCATAGCACGCTATAAAATCATGGATCGGGCAAAGTGATCAGTTTGGAAGAAATATGATAACTCCGCTTATTTTCTTATGGGGGACTGTTACCTTCATCTCGGCCTTGATTGTTCATATCATTGCTTGGCGGATTATACAACCGAACCGTCAGATGATGTGGCTGGTAATCATATTTATAATTGTTCCGGATTGCATCTACACAGCCTTCTTTACCGGAATATATCTAACCGGCTGTTCTCCCCCGGCTATATTCGCTTCTCTCTTTAACTTCATTTGCCTTATCATCTGGCATACATCACTTTCTTGCGCTTATATTATGACCTATCCTCCCATCCAGGCGGGCTGCCCTTCCTTAAAGATAATTTTATTCATCTCCAGTTCAATGCCCGATGGATTGACCATTGAGGAGATCGATGGAATATTTTCAGAAGAAACATTATTTTCCGACCGTTTTGATGATCTGATCGAGGACGGCCTGATCTCATGGGAGTATGATACCTGGGGGATCACCGGCACCGGGAGATTGTTGGCCAGGTTTTTTCTTGCCTATCGCCGACTCCTCAAGCTACCGGTGGGTGAAGGATAATGATCAACAACATATCGACATCACAAATTGGTTTCATTCTCATAGTTCTTATCTCTTCCATCCTTCCCTTCCTATCTCAGTTGATTATCGTCCGTGCGCTCGGTCGGTTTAAAGAAAAAGCGCTCCGGCAGAAAGGGGCGATTATCAGTATCCTGATCGGCTTTATCCCGACCGGGGGTTTGTTCTTTCTCTGGGCGGTTCTCTCCGGGAATAGCTCGGTTCCGGGATTATTCTGGTCGGGTATCTTTCTTTTCTCCGTATATACACTTATCGCCTATGTATATTTCCATATATTCAACATGAGCGAGACCGCGCGCCGGATCCGCATCCTGGCGGAAAGCCATCGGGCCGGAAAAATAATCAAGAGTGAGATAGTCCAAAACTATACGGCGGAACAGATGATCGCGATCAGGGTGGATCGGTTGGTCGCTCTGGGCGAAATTAAACTCCGGGATGAAAGATATTCAATCGCCCGAGGATGGCTGTTGTTCCCAGCGAGTCTGGTATTCGGCTTTCGGAGATTCCTCTTCCCTAGTAAACAATAAGCGCGGTGCGCTTCTTATTTATTATTGCCTGACAGCTACCACTATATTTACATTGCTTCTTGAAGCACCCCCTTTTCCGGATGTGGATCTTTTATCAAATCGGAGAGTCCCAATCTAATCAAGATTTCCTTCCCTCTTGCTTTGAGCTGGTGACTCGATTCGAATATTTCCAACGGTGTATCATAATCCAGTAATACTATTACTACAGAATAATACTCGCCGGTAAAAAAGGAAATGGGGCATTTTTGATGCTTCTTTTTATAGATCTTACTGATTTTTGCATAAATAGGATTACCGGTCTTTTCCAGGAATTCCTGGCTCAGTTTTTCTATTTCCGGATAAATATCCTTGTAGCTCTTATAATGATAATCATGAAATATCGTAACAAGAAACGCGCATACTCGCGGCCATTCATGCAGAAGCTCCTTGATATTATTCCGACAGGGTTCAAGGTCACCTGATTCATATTGGGTCAGGATAAGAAGATATAAATTGCGTGGAGCAAAAAGGTTGTAAACTCCCTTGTTCACCGAACCCCTTTCAAAGATTTTACAAGCAGCAGGTATATACTTTGAATCAATTCCTGCCGTCTCTTTGAGCCTTTTCCCAACTTCATAATATGGCGATCTGGGCAACCAGTAAATAGAATGGTCATCGTCTAGACAATTTATTAATCTTGTCACCACTGCTGATCCACTATGAAGCATCAGATTAGGAATAGTGATGAAGGCGCTAAATATAACAAAACAATACATATATTTTTTCAAACATGAGCGGATTATAATAAACGTGGGAACCACAAATAGTCCCCCGACAGTTCCTGCCATAGTCACGAAGTCAAGTATCCCTCGACCATTTTCAGGATTGAGAATCTGTACTTCATAATAAGATATAAAGATAGCTATTGAGCCCAACAACGCCGCGGTGACCCTGCTATCGCTAAAAGACGGAACCGGCCTCTTTTATTAATTACCAGAATAATGATCACCAGGACATAGGGGAGTAGAAAGGAGAGCATAAACAGGAAAGGATGATACAGGGTCAGCGGAATGCCGTCTCTCGTTGATATCTCCAAAAACCATCCGCCAAAAGATCCCAGGCTGCTGGAATCGCCTATTATTGAATATCCTACCCCTGACATCAGCAACAACACCATGCCGATGCCTATCAAGGTAGTGCGGGCAACACCCTTGACATCAAACCTGGAAAGAAGACATAGCCCCATCCAACAGACAGGATAAACCAGGAATATCACTGTTTTGCGATGTGCCGCTATAGAAAGTAAAAATACTACACAGACTAAGACAAAAATTAACTTGGACCTTTTTTCGACCGAAAGATATAAAATTGCGAGAAATGATGATGTACAAAAATAGCTCACCGCGTAACGTAAGAATCAATATAGTCTAAAAAGACCACGCTCGTGGGGAACACAGCAAAAAAGGCAAGTCCCATTAGACGGGACCAAAAATCTTTGTTCAGTATCTTGACAGAAATAAACGCGCCAATAATGTATATACTGCCAATTACCCGCCAGACGATCGGGGCGGCATCTAATTCATCGTGGTGCCGGCAAGTATATTGCGCAACCTGAAGGGAACATCTTCGCAAAGGAGATTGCCATCACCTTCCAACATGGGGGCCCAGATGGAAGCCAGTATTATAGCCCCGATAAAAATAATCATTACCCGCACCAGGAGGAGACTCTGAATCCATCGACTTGGGGTCCAGGCACACAAGCGAACTCTATATTTAGTCGCTAAAAACAGAGCGAGAAGGCAAACTATAGTGATTCCCGCTCCGGAATATCTCTTCAAATATACAATACTGTTAAATGGCCAGCTAAAATAGCCGTTGTCTATCAGTGAAACCACATAGGCCCCCGCGATAAACAACCCAGTTACCAGCGGCAACCATCTTCCGTAATTATCGGGAGACCTATTTTCTGCAAATCCCAGCTCTTCTTTATTGATACAACCCATTTTCAGCCTTTTCTGATAAAATCATAAACCAGGGGTAATGTGGCATACTTATTCTAATCTCTATATATTTTATCACAGGCTCAATGGCGGCTGGGAAAAATTTCCGGAAAGACTCGCCCTTTTGACCCATCACAGTATGATACCCCGAGCGCGTATGAAATATTGGCGGCGATATCGATGATCGATACGGGTTCGGTAATTTGAGCGGCTGATATTCCCTGGCCGACGAATACCAGCGGAACGAACTCTTCCTGGGGGTGAAGAATGAAAGAATGCTCACCAATAAATAATCCGTGGTCCGATGAAATTATCACCAGGGTATCGTCAAACATTTCTTTATCCTTAAGCCAGTGAATAAATACTTGTACCAGCTCATTAATATGTTTAACTGCCCGGGCCATCTCACTGGAATAACTCCCCCAGGCATGCCCGCAGTAATCGACCTCACTGAGATCGGCGACCCATAATCTCACTTCACCATCGTCTTTAAGGAGGTCATCTCTTAACTTCCCCATCATAACTTTATCAGCGTTCTGGTATCCTTCATCGACCAGTGACACCACGGTAACATTCCATTCGGGACGGGAGAAATGACGAACGTGCATGCTGCCGTAAAGACGGGCGGGGACAATATCCGGAAGTGCCTGGGTACGGATACTCTGATTGAAATTATTATTTTTTACGCCGTGCCGGCCCGGTTCTACGCCGGATAGGATGCTGGCAAACGCGGGGTTTGTGAGAGCCCGGTAGACCGTTCTCGCTCCCCCCTCTACCGAAACGTATTTTCTTTCCAGAGATTTCATAAAGGGAGCGTTCCCTGCATCGAACGCTCGTTTACTGAGACCGTCTATGTTTAAAATAATCACCCGTTTATACAATGAACCCCGGTTTTCCGGATGATCTGTCCCGGGAATAAATCCCTTCTTCCGATATCGTCGTGTCAGTAAAACCGAAATGCCGACAAAAACAATAAACGCCAGGGAGATAAGGCCGGGGCGGTGGGCAAGGCCAGAAGACGCACCAACCAGAAATACTTGATAATAAAGGGTCAATGGAAGTGATATTGTGGTGGGAGCGATAATAATAAAGGAATTCATGTAGATCCGGAGGGGGACCATAGGTGACCGGGCGGCGATACCCATGGGGATTCCCATGAATGCAATTTGAATAACTGAAGTTATTACATAAAATCCAGCCAGTTGGACCAGGCAGGCCCCCAATGAAAGTTGGCCGGCCAGAATCAAACCGGCCAATCCGAGTAGGGAGAAAGGAATGAAGAGTGGATGGAAGTCTGCCATCCTGAGCAGTATATAGAGAACAATCACCGCGGCCAGAGTAATCAGAATATTTCCCTGAAAAGCGGGAAACAACCGGATTAGTTTTGATGATCCGTCAAGACTGACTAAGTACCACCCCAGAATATAGACCAGTACCGAAGCGATCATATAGGTGTCCATGGTATTAAAGAAATACATCACCCGAATGGCTATATCCTCCAATTGATTTTTCTCTTCAGGTTTCTTCATCACAGCAGACCGTATTTTATAAGATGTGAAATCGGGAAATGGATCATCGGTTCCCAGCAACAGATGAACATCGTTTTTTCACATTTCCGGCATTGCTCAAGCCGCTTCTGAAGTCTTCGGTACCGTCCCACTTTCTTGGGATCACAGATATCCTCGATCGTAATATCGCTTTCCCATCCGGTAGCCACCATACAGGGAGAGACATTCCCATATGAATTGCATTCGAGGTAGATGTAGGGAAGTATGCACTTCGGATAAATGATCGGCATCGCTAATTCGCCTTTAAAAAATGATGGAATCCGCTTTAAATAAAATTTACTGTTGAGAACATGTTTCTCCCGAAGGCATTCAGCCACCAGAGAATCAAGACCGGCGTTGTCAACTTTTGAAAAATCAGGATCTCCCGGAAGATTATTCGCCCCTTCAAATTGAAAGTGCGGATTCACGGGTTGAATTTTAATAAATACCCCCAGATCTTTAGCCATCGACACCGCCGACCGAGCTTGTTCCACGGCATCGGGGAAGAGTACAGTGTTGAGCACAATATTCATCCCGGGGGCGACTTTTTTAACGCAGTGTACTGCCTCTATGACTGCGTCATAACTATCTTCTTCGCCCCGGATCGAATTGTGCCACTTTTTCCCACCGTCGAGACTTAGTGATATCTCGGATAATCCCGCTTCTTTCAGTCGGCGTGCCATACTGGTGTCGAGCAGCATTCCATTTGATACCAGGTGCACATAGGGGATCCTTGCGGCGGCATAGGAGATCATGCGGTCTATATCTTTTACCAGCAATGGCTCACCCCCGCTGAATGAGAAATAGCAACACCCGGGGGTAACCGCATCCACCAGCTTTTCGAGTTGATCATAGCTCAATGTTGTCTTCTTTTTATCACGCCAGATAGAACACATGGAGCATTTAAGATTACATCGATTGGTGGTAAAGAGTCCCACTACCATCGGTTTGGGGATTTTGCCCAAGTAATACTGAAGGTGCCATTTGAGGGCGTAATACACGATCTGGACAATTTTTCTATTTCTCAAAAGAACCGCTTTCAATGAAAAACTCCATCGAACTCCCGGTTAACCGAAAGAAAACATTTAGAACAGGTGGGACAGAACCGGCGAAACTCGTTGAATGTTTCCGAATACCAGATATCTTTCAGATCCCGATCTGATTCTTTGAGATTGAAGAGAGGCGTTCCAATCTCCAGATAAGCTTTGCAGGGATAGATATTCATCTCCCAGTCAATAAAGAGGGTAGTATAGCCGGCAACACACCCGATGGGAGGATGCCGGGTATTTATAACCTCATTCAGCCGACTTAAATACAGATCGGAATTGTCAATAATGGAACGTCTGGAATGATTGAGCAAATGCCCGGAAAGGTCAAAATTTAGATCCATTGCGCCGATCCCGACCTTCTTTTCCCGGCAATCGAAATCATGGACAGGACAGAATACAACCCTGCCGATCCCAAGAGAGTCTACGTACTCCAGAAGGTTATCTATCTTCTCTCTATTCAGGTTGTCGGGCCCGATAACCGTGCTGATGACAATCTCGGTCTGCGCCTTTTTTCCCCGGATGGCCCGGATGAGCGCCTTGACATTATCGGTGGTCTTTATGAACGCTCCCGGAATACCCCGGACACGATCATGGACAGCCGGATCCGCGCTCTCCAGGGAAACATTAACGGTATTCAGATCAAGCTCGATAATATTTTTTATGTGTCTATCGAGCGTCAGGCCATTGGTTACCAGGATAGTATCAAGCCCCGCTGCCCGGCTTAAAGAGAGTAATTCATGTATGTCTTCCCGGAGGGTGGGCTCCCCTCCGGTGAAAGAAATACCGGTTACCCCCAGTTCGATAAACTGCCACAGCATATTCCTAAAATCAGCGGTGGTAAATTCATATTCTACCGGGCGGTTGGGCAAATCGCACATAATACATTTGGAATTACAGCGGGAGGTGGAAAATAGATGTACGATAATCGGACCGGTGGCAGTTCGCCCATTTCCGCGGACGAGAGATCGTCTAATCCGGAAATATTTTTTTGCCTGTCGGAGCAACCAGCCAAGTTCACCCCGGCGGAGGTGTTGCGCGGTAATCCGATAAAATCCTTTACGCCTCTTCATCTTTCTTCCCGGCCCGGTAATCTCTTAATTGTTTTTCCTGTTTAGCAAAAGCCTCAATCACCTGACCGGGCTTAATCTCCTTCATGCACCGAACTCCCAATTCACATTTCCCTCGCTTAAAATTTAATACGCTGAGACAGGGACTGCAGGCCAAACCTTGATAGAAACAGGTGTGGGGAAAAAAACGGTATCCGTAAAGCACCGGAGTCTCCGTCCCGAAAAAAGAAAAAGTCGGCGTCCCGACCGAGACAGCCATATGAAGAGGCCCGGAATCATTGGTGATCAGGAGGAACGCTGATTTAATCAATCCCATCAGTTCGATCAGAGAAAGTTCCCGAAAAAGACGCTTGATCTTATTGCCGCTTGACTTCACCAGCCAATCAGTGGAATCTCCTCTTGAGGGGGCGTCTATCACAACTACCTGGTAACCTGTGCCATTCAGGTAATTGCCGACTTTCTTGAAATACTCCAGAGGCCAACTCCGGTCTATATAGTAAGATGTGTTACTGACATGAGGATTCAGGAGAATATACGGCCTGTCTGGATCTATTCCCGAAGCTCCCAAGACTTCCCGGATCTTTTTATCAAGAAAGTCGTCCAGGATAGGTTCGGAGAGGACGGCATCATCACCGACAGCACCTAAGTTTACAGCGAGCTCGATAAAGTTATCTATCATATGCCGGTACTGATTGAAGTAGACCTTTATCCCTCGCAGATTTCCCCGGTAAATATCCCGGCTATGAAAACCGGCTATTATTTTCGGACGGCAGAGATAACTCAGTGCGGAGGTATAACGCGAATAAAATTCCGCGTCTATAATCACGTCATAATGGAGAGATCTTATCTCCATGATCGTCTTAATGTTTGAAGTAAAGAAAGTTCCCGGGCTCCTGAAATTAACGGTATATACTCTGTCGACTAGACCATACATCCCCGCGATCTCCGCGTGGTTTTCCATAGTCAGGAAATCTATCCTAGCGGCCGGATAACACTTTCTTAAACTTTTTAACAACGGAGACATCAGAACAATGCTCCCCAACCCCATCATCTTTATAACCAGGATACTATTTATTTCTTCGGGCAGCTTTTCCCTCCTTTTCCCGGACAGAAGCGATAGTATTCCACAGAACGGAATCCCCATATACCGGTCAATCAATTGAAGTGTGTGCATTCTCATAGTCAATTTATTCTAAACTTAGCTCCGCGACTTATTTAACCGCGGATTATACGGATTATGCGGATTAGAAAAAACCAATCCGTCAAATCCACTTAATCCGCGGTTTATTGATAATTTCGGAGTAACCACTTATCGAGGTTGACACGGCTTTCGCTCCAGTAGGTACAGTTAGCACAGGGTCCGGCCGATTCATAGTCTTTTTTCAAATGCTTCCGCCGGATTTCAGCCAGGGGTTTATCCATCCAGATTTCGGCCAGAGTTTTTTCATTTATGTTGCCTATCACCGCCTCCGGGGAGGTACTCGCGCAGCAGAAATAAACTGTCCCATCCCAATTGATCGCCGGATAATACCAGAGAAAATGGCAGGCAAAACGCTCTTCCGGGATTACCTCCGTACCTAGGTATGGCACTCCGCCGCCCCAGTTGGAATAAGGGGTCAACGCCGCTTCATCTACTATCTTCCTCCAGAACGCAAGGAAAGATTTAAACGTACCTTCATATCCTCTTCTTCTTACCATCTTCGCCGAAACAAACGGGGTGGAGCTTCGGAGTCTCTTCTTCGCCTCCATAAGAATTTTAGCGTTTTTAATGACCAGATCCAGACAATTTTTTCCTTTGAGTTCCAGATAGTCTTCCGGGGTGTAAGCGTCAACACTGATCACCAGGCCGTCAAGCCCCGATCTAATCAACTTTTCAGCGTTCTTCTCATCAATTAGCAGTCCGTTAGTGGAAAACTGTACCACCCGGGCGACTTTCTTTCTCTTCGCTATCGAAATCATTTCATATATATTTTTATTGAGCAATGGTTCTCCGGAATTATGGAGAATCAGCATCTGGCGCTTACCGTATCGCAGGGATTCATTTACAACCTGATTAAATAGATCCATCGATAGCATCCCCTCGGGCAGACCGGACTTACGAGGGCCGCAAAAAGTGCAGTTAAGATTGCAGATCGAGGTGGGATCCAGCCCGATTACGGATGGAAATTCAAGTGAAATCATATGCCGGGTTACCAGGCCGCGCAGGAATGAATTATAGCGGATGATATTCTTGAGCGATGCTTTTAGAGCGGAGATATTTTTCATACCTTAAAGACCCAATTCCGGATCGATTTGAGATTGAGGGAGAACATAAGATTCATCTCGGTATAACAGGCGACAATACATGATCGGCAGGGAATGGTCGGCAGGGTTTCAAAGGCTCGAGGGAAGCCCAATTTCAGGATATTACGGGGTTCCACTCGCCCGATAACGTCGCAACAGGGGTAAAGATCCCCGTTGGAGTCGATATAAGCGAAGAGCTTCCCAGCCCAACAGGTATACCGGTTGTTTCTTTCCGGACGGTAGGCAATGGAGAAATCTTTCCAGTCCAGAAGGAACTGGAGATAGGAGAGTGAATCTCCGATCGTCCTGCCCAGATCCGTATTCTTTCGCTTAATCAGGTATCGGAGAAGAGCCCGGTATTCTTTTTCCGTGGCGGCATAATCCTCACTCTGCTCTCCCGGATGGAGATATCCCGGTAATTCATCCGAGGTTGAACTGGAATAGAGCAAATGGAAATTACAGATAAACTCTTCTTCTCGGGCGGTATTCAGAATATAGTCTATTTCACTGATATTGTGCCTGGTAACAACCGTGGTAGTCCAAAATTCTTTACCATATTCCCGCAGACATTGCATTGCATCTCTTAAAACACGATATGAGCCTTTATTTCTCTGGTAATCATGTACCTCTTCCGGCCCATCAAAACTCATCAGGAAGAGATCCGTTTCTTTTATCTGATCTATGAGTTTCGGGATTCTGATCCCGGAGGTTGCCATAGTAACGTATAGCCCGCGCTCTTTCGCCAATCCGATTATCTCTCCCAGATCATCACGGAGCATCGGTTCTCCCCCTACCAGATGCAGCCTCACAGCCCCGGCTTCGGCAAGTTCTTCTACGATCTCCAGAGCTTCCGAGGTAGAGCATTCCTCCCGGGTGGTATTCTCTACATTACAGTATATACACCTCCAGGGGCATCGATTGGTCACAGCGAACTGGCATGAAAGGGGGCGCTCAGTTCCTGAGATATTCGCCCTGATAACCGCGGCCAGACTGGCTGCTTTCTTTGTTAATTTCATTCCCATAAGTAAAAAACAATCCGCCGGAATAAAATCTTAACACCTATAAAACTCGTTAATATATTTAATCACAAAGTAAATCTGCGCTTCCTTTAAATGATGATGAACGGGTAGAGAGATGATCTTTCCGGCCTGATGCTCGGCAACGGGGAAATCACCCTGTTTATATCCATAATTCTTTGCCGCTTCCATCAGGTGAATCGGAATAGGATAGTGGATCTTGGTTTCTATCCCATTTTTTTGAAGATAATCCTTTAACTCATCTCTTCTTTCAACCTGGACAACATAGGTATGAAACGCCGGTCGAACACCTTCCCGGCGCGGGGGGATCGTAATAAATCCACTCAAATCCGCCAGACTATTATCATAGAGAGCGGCATTGCGGTTTCGCTTTTCCGTCACTTCATCGATTGTTTTTACCTGAAGATTGGCCACTGCCGCTTTGATTGAGTCAAGACGGCAGTTGTAAGCAAAGAATTGAGCTTCATTCCTGTTTTTCAAGCCATGATTTCTATATAGCAGCAATTGCCAATGGTAATCGTCTGAATCGGTTGTGATCACTCCGCCATCACCACAGGTGTTGAGATTCTTCAGAGGGTGGAGACTGAAGGCGGAAAGATCCCCCAGTGAACCAACCTTCCTCCCGTGAAGGGAAGCATCAATCGCCTGGGCAGAATCAGCGACCACGAAGAGATTATGCTTCTTCGCGATGGCCCGGATCTCATCCATATGGGCCGGGTTTCCGGTCAGATGGACCGGGACTATGGCTTTTGTTCTCTCATTGATTGCTGCTTCGATTTTCTTCGGATCGATATTATAATCTTCGGCCACATCCACCAGGCGTGGGAAGGCCCCGGTCTGGACGATCGCGCCAACTGTGGACAGAAAAGAGTTTGGCACCGTAATCACCTCATCCCTCTCCCCGATTCCCAGTACTTTTAAGGCCAGAAATATAGCGTCAGTCCCGTTGCTGACACCGATCGCGTGCTTAACCCCACAAAGTCTGGCGAAGTTCCGCTCGAACTCTTCGACGGCCGGACCCATGACAAACTGCCCGCTCTTCAATATCTCATCAATTATCCGGCGAACTTCCCGGTTCTCTTTAAACTGGGCTTGAAGATCTATATATTTAACTTTCATTGTTATAGTCCTTAATATTTAATCTGAACTTTATAATATATCGGGGTTGGGCGGTTAGTGATCGTTAAATATTTATTAAGCAACCTGTACGAATAGCAGATATGAGAAGAAAAATTCCGGTTCGTTTTTTCAAGTAATTAGGGCCACATTAATTTTCATTTCTTCGGATATAATTGTCTGGTTATTTTAGCCCGGGTTTTCCTGTATAGCTTTTCCGGCACTACCAGCGACGGCCCCGGTCGCCACCATCCCTCCCGGTAGAATGTGTACGCCCATTCACTGAAAAAGAAGAACTGAGGTTGAGTCCGCCAGCATCGTAATCTCCGTACACCTTCAGCGTCAATCAGTTCTTCGTACACTCGCTGCCGGATGAATAGATGTCTGCTATCTGGATTATCAAACAAAGTACGCCGCCAGGGAAGGGGGAATTTTCTCATGATTACGTATTTGATCTCATTCCGGGAGACAGCAGTCTGTATTTGCGGCAGATTCAGGGGCGCCACATTATTGTCACCCGCGACAAATACACCCCGACGGCTTTCTTCGGTGGGAAATATTTCAATTCCGGCGCGACAGGTTGAAACTATGGTTTGAGAAGCGGGCAAACAAAAACCAAACATTACCAGAAGTGAAAGTACCGGTACTACCCAGCGCAGATCTTTTCCCCGTACGTTCTGAAAAAAATCCAGCACCCCGGATGCGGAGAAAGCGATCAGGCAAACCCAGATCGGGTAATACACCCGATTAAGCTTAACCGAGAGCATTTCAAATAGAATAAACGCTATAACGGCAATAAAAAATACCGACCGGGCGCGAAGAGCTTTCTCTCCCTTTTTACGTGCAAGCACTATTGCCGAGACAATAATAAAGAATAATATCATCAGTGAATAGACCCCGCTCTCACACTCAAAAGCCAGGTAGAAGGGCAATAAAAAATGAAAACCGAAGCTCTGGGCACTATCAACGTTATTCTGAAATAATTCCAGAATTTTATCTACATAAAAATTTATCTTCATCTGAGGCAAAAAGGAAAAGAGAGGGATAATCACTATCAGGATACCGATTAGGCCGGCAAGAAGAGCCAGACGATTCCGGCGCCACTGGGAAATAATCTGAATCACCAGTAAAGGGATAACGATCAACAATGAATGGAAAGATGCTAGGACGGCGGTTGCGCAGAGCACACCGATAAAAAAAGCGGGGAGCGCTTTATTCGCATACCCGGAAACCACAATCCAAAGAGCGATCAAAGCAAAAAGAACACCCAGATGTCCGTGAGACGCAAAGATCAGTGTCTGGGATAATATAAAAGGTGACGCTAAAAACAATCCCCCGGCAAGTAGACCGGCAGTTGGACCAGAGATACTTTTGACTATACAGCACAAAACAGCGGCCGAAATCAAGACCAATAAGAGTGACAACCTCGGAACATCAAGACCCCAACTATTTGCACAACTCAACGTTATAATATAGGCAGGATGCTTGTTGATCTCGTCCTTGTATTCGTCTTCTTGCCACCATTTAAAATTACCCACCCCACGATGGAAGTTAGCGGCACGTTGATAGCGCTGGTGATCGCCCAAAAAGCCCAAGGGAACTGACAGAGAGTTAAAGGTATGGAAAAGAAAAAGGCCCAGTGCAGTCGCTATGAAGATAAAACAAAGTACAGAAGTGGGATTTATCGAGTATCGTCTCATTAATCTTTAGACAAGAAAACATTTCTCGAAGACAGGCCATTAAAATTCCGGGACGGCTCACCAATCTGCAATGTTGTCTGTCAAATCTGAATTTCGATAATAGGTTTTAGTTAAAATAAAAATCCCGAACGCAACGGATCACATATTCCACCTGGTCTTCCTAAAGATGCTGATGAACAGGTAGTGTGATCAAGGATCGACACTGAGCCTCGGTCCGGGAGAGATCGGTCCGGCCGAACGGCGGATCCTGGTCGAGGGAGGCTTGCTGGAGATGCATCGGGATCGGGTAATGAACCTTGGCCTCTATCTCCCGATCAATCAGATAGTCCAACAGTTTGTCCCGGCCCTCGACCCTAACCATGTACATATGATAGACATGGCGGGCTTCCGGGCGACGCGGTGGAAGGGTGATATATTCGGAAAGCTCCGGAGAAACAAACGCTTCGTCATATCGTTTCGCGTTTGCTATCCGCCGGTCCGTAATCTCATCTATCTTCGGATAGAGATAATTTCCCACGATCGCCTGGATGGTATCGAGTCGGGCGTTATACCCGAAGATCTCCACCTCATCCCGGTTCTTCAAGCCATGATTCCGAAGCAACAGAATCTTTTGATAGATATCTTTCGAGTCGGTGACAATAAATCCACCGTCACCCCAGACATTCAGGTTCTTCAGGGGGTGAACCGAGAAAGCTCCGCCCGCTCCGAATGTTCCGGCATACTTCCCGTTAATCTTCGCGCTGATCGCGCAGCAGGAATCTTCAATTACCGGAAGATTATGCTTCTCCGCGATTGCCAGAATCTCATCCATCCTCGCCGGGTTGCCGGTCAGATGAACCGGAACAATGGCTCTGGTCTTCTCATTAATCGCCGTTTCGATCTTGCCCGGGTCAATATTATAATCATCGGCCACATCCACCAGGCGGGGAAAGGCTCCGGTATGGACAATAGCCCCGACCGTGGCCAGAAATGTATTGGGGGGAGTGATAACCTCATCCCCCGCACCGATCCCCAGAACTTTCAAAGCCAGAAAGAGAGCGGCGGTCCCGGAACTAACACCGACCGCGTGCCGGACGCCGCAGAGTTCGGCGAAGTTCCGCTCAAACTCTTCGATGGCCGGGCCCATGACAAACTGTCCGCTCGAAAGGATCTCATCAATAACCTGCCGGACTTCCCGGTTCTCTTTAAACTGGGACTGAAGATCTAAATATTTTACTTCCATTTTATTATTTTTTCTCCCCCGATTAAAGCGTCGGGGCGGTGCGAAAAACAAATATTTCAAATTTGTAATCGGTGCGAATCATATTAACATCAACGGTAGAAAGTATATCTTACTCTGATTATATTCAGTTTTCCCCATATAATTCATTGATAAGATAAACCCCATTTTCGGATTGTATCTTTTTATAAAACTCATAAACGACTTATTCAATCTGTTACTATTCAGGCTGCTCTTTACTTCTAACGGGATGGGTTCCTCTGCGTCAATAACGAAATCAACTTCCGCTTTTGATTTCGAACGCCAGTATTTAAACTCAACACTTCTTTTTAGCAGTTCATCGGCAATAAAATTTTCATTAAGATATCCGCTATCTACCCGGGAAGAAAGCGGGGCAAAATTCCCGGAGGCATAATTTCTCAAACCGGTATCATAAAAATATATCTTGGGAGCTTTGACAATCTCTTTCCTCTTATTAGTAAAAAACGGACTGACCTGCATGCAGACATAGGTCTTATCCAGAACCTCTAAATATTTAACTAAATTTTTATAATTAAACCCCGTAGTTTGCTGGAGTTCATGATATGAAACAAGACTCCCGATCTGAAGACTGAGAGCTTTTATTAATCTCCGCAGTTCCCGATCAGCACTTAAATTTAAGACGTCTCCGATCTCTCTTAAAAAATATGTATTATAAATATTTTTTAAGACTATCTGCTTCTCTTCCTCCTTCTCAGCGGTAACAACTCTGGGATATCCTCCAAATCTCACGAACTTATCATAATGTCGCGATAGCATAGTAAGAATTGATTTAGCGACTGGGTGTAATTCAACATCTCTCTCCTCAAATATTTTTCCTATCTTGGAGCTTAAAGGAATATATATTCGCTCATAAAGATCCGGGTCGACATAACTGAGATATTCACGGAAACTAAGGGGGTAGAGGTTGAATACAAAAATCCGTCCCACTAAATATTTCACTGCACGTACTGTGATATCAAGAGCCGATGAACCCGAGATAATAATCTTTATGGAAGGATAGGTATCATATAAATACTTTAATAGTCGGCCACCTTCCGATGCATAATGAAACTCATCAATGAATAGATAAGAATTCCTCAGAACATAAAGCTGAGCAAACTCTTTAATGTCTTCCTCAAATAGATCAAGCACCTCTTTATCTTCAAAATCCAGGTAGACCGCTCCGGAGAGGCGATCATATATTCGACGGAGAAGCGTAGTTTTCCCGGATTGGCGAGGACCGATAACCGCGATAATCTCCTTTGAGTCGAGATATTTATAGATTTCCTTCTCTAATGTTCTTTCTATATACATTTTATCCCTGCTATTATTGACTTTCTTTCAATTTTAGTAGAGGTATTATCTGTAAATTTACTCTATTTTTCGTTTTCCGCAAGGAAAATATTGGTATGTCGAGGTGGAAGTATCTATCCAGGATTTATCTCAATAACCTGACGGCGGGCCACATCAATTAAAGGCGAGTATCATTCATTGTCAAATTCCCGCGTTCCTACGGCAATCGGTTCAATCCGGGGATCTATCTTTCTGCTATGCAACTTGGAAGGATCTTCCTAATTGCCTAAAGTCTTCTACTTCTTGACGTTCTAATTTATTTCTGATCTCCTCAAATCGACGGACTGTTTCTTGCGAATATAGACGCTCTCCGCAACTGAGGCAAACCTCAGCACGCACTTTGATCACTGCGACATTAATACCTCCCCGTAATAATTTTTCCACAGTTTTCTCTACCATTTCGTCCCCACATACGGGACATTTTGGGAAAGGGATCATATCACTTCCTCCTTTTTCAACAGGAATACCGCTATCGATCAACAATTTCAGGTATCGACTTAAATTATTTATAATTGATCGAGAAGTCATTGGTAATATCACTCATTGCTCTGTTATTAAATATACGCTTGAATTATCCATTGGCAAGTTATGTGCATCAATAATACTTCCCCGAATAATATTCCCGGACAGATTGAATCACATATTCTATCTGCTCATCCGTAAGATGCTGGTGGACGGGGAAGGTGATCAGTGATTTACACTGGGCTTCGGTTCGGGAGAGACCGGTCTTTTTTAAGGGAGGATCCTGATTCAGCGTGGCTTGCTGGAGATGCATCGGAATCGGGTAATGGATCTTTACCTCAATATCTTTCTTGATCAGATATTCCAATAGTTCATCCCGATCCTTGGCCAGGACCATGTACATATGATAGACATGGCGGGCACCGGGACGGCGGGGGGGAACTGTTATATATCGAGATAGTTCCGGGGTAGAGAAAGCTCGGTCATATTTTTCCGCGTTTGAAATCCGTTTATCGGTGATCTCATCGATCTTCGGATAGAGATAATTTCCCACAATTGCCTGGATGGTATCGAGGCGCCCGTTATAACCGAAGATCTCCACCTCGTCCCGGTTCTTTAATCCGTGATCCCGGAGGAGCCGGACTTTCTGATAGATATCTTCCAAGTCGGTGACAACAAATCCCCCGTCACCCCAGACATTCAGGTTTTTGAGGGGGTGAACGGAGAAAGCACCGCCGGCTCCAAAAGTGCCGGCATGCTTGCCGTTAATCTTCGCGCTGATGGCGCAGCAGGAATCTTCTATTACCGGAAGGTTGTGCTTCTCCGCGATTGCCAGAATCTCTTTCATATGGGCGGGGCTGCCCGAGTAATGAACCGGCATGATCGCCTTTGTCTTCGCAGTGATCACTTGCTCAATCAGCCCGGGATCCATAGTAAAATCATCAAGAACATCAACAAAATATGGCCGGGCACCGATGGCCACTATCGAGCCAATGGTCGCGACAAAGGTCTGGGAGACGGTGATCACCTCATCCCCCTCCCCTACCCCAACCGCCTTCAAGAGCATTGAGAGGGCTATGGTCCCCGAAGCGGTTCCGAGGACGTACTTCGCTCCGGTATATCGAGCCATGTTAGCTTCAAACTCTTCCAGCTCCGGGCCAAAAGTAAATTCACAGCGGGTAAGTTGTTCCCGGAAAGCATCTAGGATTGGCTCAGGATCGGAAAATTGTTCTTCCAAGTATGAATAGGGTACTTTCATTTATTATTACAATCCTTTTTTTTATTCATTAAGTATTATCAGAATCACTCCGGATCAAACCTCTTATCGGAGATTGATTTCCTTCATCCTCTTAATATTGAAATACATGGGATTGTTCATCGGATCATCTAAAACCCCTTTCTCGATCTCCCCTTTAAGGTCTCGAACAGCATCGGAGATGGTATGCCGGGGAACAAAACCGAGTTCCTCCTCTATCTTCCGTGATGAGATATGGTAAGAACGGAGATCGTCGGAATCCGCAACGATAATCTCGACATCTCCCCCAACTGTTTCTTTTACCTGGGCGGCCAATTCACTAACCGGAAAATTTTCATATCCAGCGTTAAATATTTTCCCGTTTATCAATTCATCCTCGTATTCCAGGGACAGAAGATAAAGATCGGTTATATCCTCAATATGAATATTGGGGCGTTTCTGACTGCCTCCGTTTACTATTATTTTTCTCCGGTTGACGGCGTGATTGGTAAGGATATTTACAATCAGATCCATTCTCTGGCGGGGGGAATATCCGCAGACCGTGGCCGGGCGGAGAATCAGGCAGACGAAGTCATCATCGGCATATCCGAGAAGAACTTCCTCACACATCGCTTTGAACCGGGAGTAATCGGTCAATGGCACCAGTTCCATATCTTCGGTTACGTTGTCGACTTCTTTGATCCCATAGACACTGGAACTGGACGCGTAGATAAACCGTTTTACTCCAGCGGCTTTAGCTGTTCGTACCAGCGGCTCGAAACAGTCGTAATTAATTGATTTCCCCAGTTCCGGATTAAGCTCAAAACTGGGATCGTTGGAGATGCAGGCCAGATGGATTATAGATTCGATCCCCTTTAGTTCTTCTCCCAACCGAGAGATATCCCTCACATCCCCTTCGACCAGAGTCAGGTTCGGGTCATTCTTCACGCTATCGAATACCTCTTTCCCGTATATAAAGAGATCATAGACCTTAACCCGGTAACCTGCCTTCAACAACTTGGGCACCAATACCGCCCCCACGTAGCCACCGCCACCGATTACCATTACGTTGTTGAACTTTTTCATGATTTTACTCTGTTTTTATATTTTTTCTAATACTACCAATTATAGTAAGCGGTGAGCAGTAAGCAGTTCACCAGTTTGCACTCGACAATAGATAGCCTCTATTTTTTTTCTCTGTTTCCAGCAAAACTGAGAAGATTTATTGATCATATTCTGGAGCATTTTCCCAATATGTTTATATTCATTAATCAATTCATCCCGGACATTTTGAGAAATATATTCACAATCGAGAGCAGTTTCAATCCAATGTTGGGTTTCACGTTGTTCTCCATCCGCATCAGTCAGTTTGCTTATAAAATGAAACTCGTAACGTCTTTTGGTCCATGCTTCAGGAATCTGGGCTCCGACTGATCTAGAAGAACGGCGAATCTGGCTGGTTAAGGAATATTTTTCTTCGGCTGGAAACGTTTTAGTTAATTCAAAAATACGTTTCGCTAATTTTCTGGCTAATTTATAAACATCTAGATCCCGAAAATCTTCCACATACATAATAAATCCTCGCTTCACCGCTTACAGCTCACAGCTTACAGCTTACTGGTTTCACCTGAGCTGCTTGAACCAATTGTAGATAACATTCCAGTTAAGAGAAAACAACAAATTCGCCTCCACCCCGCAGGCCATCGTGCAGGAGTTACAGTTCGGGAGAGGCTTCAGTTCTTCCCAGGCCTCCTTAAAACCAACCTCTCTCACGTCTATACCGGGTACGCGCCCCACGCCCATTCCGCAGGCGTATAAATTGCCATCCGCCTCAAGATGGCCAACCGCCCGCCCGAACCAGCAGCGATATAAAGGAGACGGATCGGGGCTGGTAACCCGATCTTCATAGGGCCAATCAAGAGCATTCTTGAAGTAGGGGATTGAACCGGCCACCGGGGCGCCGGCGCGCTTTAATTCGATCAGCCGTTCTAGAGCCTTCCTCTTATCCTTCCCGCTCAAAACCAATTCCCGGATATCGTCCAGAGCGGGATGAAAGTGTGCCTCGGGATCGGAGAAGAAATCCAGCATAACGAAATTCGCGACTATCCCCCGGAGGCTAACATAATCCACGATCTCATCGATATAAGGAGCGTTGGCTGTCGTCAAGACGGTATTGGTCCAGACCGGAATATTCTTCTCCAGAAGAATATCAATCGCCGCCGCCGTATCTCCTACGCTCTTCTCTCCCCTTAAATATCCGTGAACTTCCGGGGGTCCGTCATACGAAACCTGAATAATATCCGCCGGGCGGAGTTCCTCAACCCGCCCGGGAACCTGGAATCCATTGGTCGATACTCCGACGAACATCCCAAGTGATTTAGCATGGGCCAGGATAATTCCCAGATCTTTCCGGAGCATTGGCTCACCGCCGGTAAACTGAACCCGCCGGGTACCGGCCGCCCGCATCTCGTCCAGAACCCGGATTAAATCCTCCGTAGTCCACACATCTTCCTGGGATAGCGCTTGAAAATTACAGTAGCGGCACCGGTTGTTACACCGATTGGTAAGGCCGACATGAACACTGAGCGGCACGCGATGAGAAGGCTGCAGATGCATTCGTAAAACAGAGCCGCCCATGTGGATTTTATCACTTAATTTCATACAATTTAAAACCGGGAAGCGACTGACAGAATACGATCGGCCAAGCGCATAATTTGACGTTCCGAGTAAAAATGGCTGCAAGGAATTTCGATACAATGGCCACCTAATCGTGCTGCGTAGCGGCAGAGCATCTGATCACCGAAAATTTTCAACCCGGCACAGTTACGCATATCATCGGGCTTGGTGTCAACCCCCTTGAGAAGCAAAGTCTGTCGGACTTTCCCGGGATTATCCACTCGAGCCCGGACATAGAGGAAAGAAGATCGGGCCCCGGACGGTTCCTGTTGAAGCTGAAAACCGCGACAATTTTTCAGGCGATCGCGGAGAAGTCGAGCGTTTCTTACCTGCTTCTCCAGCCAGCGGGGAAACCGCGCCAGTTGACGAAGACCGACGGAAGCCTGAAATGGTGATAGGCCAGTTATCAGACTCTTGCAGTTATCGGCCAAGCCGGTAATCCCTGATCCATGATCCGTGGTATGCGATTCAAACTTCCTGTCGCCGGCGTACTGACTATCGAAGTGAAGCTGAGATCCCGAGGCACCGTCCCGGCGATGCTTTTCGGGACTGATTACCGATAACTGATTACCGATCCCCCGGACTTCCTCTAAAAATGGCCGGTCAAAATAATTACTCCCTCTTGCTCCGGCCATTCGCAATAGAAGATAAAGTGTCCATGGAAATATCCATGGCTGAGTAAGGATGAGGGCGATAATATTCGAGCGTTGCCGATTTAGCACTGAAAAAGCCGAGGGAGTTCGTTGGGTCTCTATTCTCTCCCTCATCCGGGTGGCCAACTCCGGGTCCTTCAGCACCATCGCTCCCCCACCCCAGCAGGGCAGGTTTTTGCTCATGGCAAAAGTGAAGAGGGCCGCGTCTCCCAAGTTGCCGACCGGTCTATCCAGATATCTCGCCCCCAGAGAATGAGCGCAGTCTTCGATTACGAACAATCCGTGGGGATGGGCTATCTTACCTATCGCATCCATATCCGCCGGCACACCGAAGAGATGAGTAGGTACAATGGCTTTCGTCTGTTTCGTGATCAGGGGAGCTATCTTCTCCGGGTCGATATTCCAAGTCCGGGGATCGACATCGGCAAAGACCGGCTTTAACCCGTACTCCGCGGCCACCACCGGCATCGGATGGAAAGTATAGGCGGGGAAAATAATCTCCGAACCCGGCTCAAACTCCAGGATTTCCAGAAGAAGCCGGAAGCCGGCACGGCCCGAGCTGACCGGGATAACATTGGCAAAGCCGCTGAATTTCTCTAATGCCCCCGAGAATCTCCGGGGGGAATCAACACTATCTCCCGACAACACGGCCGCCAGGGAGAACCCCAATTCTTTCAGCCCCATGTTTATTCTGAATCTTGGATATGGCATATAACTGCTTAGCGATTTTCGCTAACTCCCGCTGCACCGGGGATTAACATGTCGTTGATCTCTTCTCCCTGACCAGACTAAAAAAATGATCAGAATAACCAGTCCCAAGCCCACGCAATAAAAACCCCATTTTACCGCCGAGGGACGGAATAGCCATTCTACCCTATGATGACCTCTATTTAGCCAAATACCCCGCTGGAGATAATTCACACAAATCGGAGTTTCGGCTCTTCCATTCACTCTTACCCTCCAGCCGGGATAGAAGATATCCGTTGTAATCAAGAACGCCGGAACCTTGACCTCTAGATCGATTACCATCCGGTCCGGGGAAGGGAATCGAACCCGGTGTATTTTATTCGATTTCTGCAACTCATTAAAATGTTCAATAATTTCTCGTTTATCGCCCGGTTCAAAAGATCTGTAATCCGCAATCCATCCCGAATCTCCACCTTGACGAGGATTTTCGGAGCCAATTGCCGCTAACTGTTCAGCATCATCCAAAAACACCCCGCTTCGCAAATCCCCATTCAATAATTCTTCCTTGGCCTCTTCCGGGGAGCAAAGAACAACCCGGTCCTGGGAAAAGACCCGGGGGAGCGTTGATTCCAACCTGTAATCGTATAGGCCCCCTCCCCCTTCTAAACGCCGGACCAACGCCTTTTCCGGTGGCAAAGCATCGGAATGATTGAGGACCAGATGTCGCACGCTCATATTAGAAAAATATGCGGATCCCGGCTCGGTGATCCGAAGCGCGTAAGGATAGCCGGTGGCAATCGACTCAACAATATTGAGCAGTCGGGGGGACAACGGCTTGGAACAATGGCCCAGCAAGTAATCTCCCCCATGAAGAGTCGCCACCTGGTCAAGCAGGCTGAAGTAATAAGCGGTCCGCTCCGGTCCGGTGGGGGGTGAAGGGAGATTAGTCAGGGAATCGTGATCGGTCCAATGGTAATAGGCGGTAGCGGAGGGCTCCGGATAACGAATCCACTCCGGAGCATCACCCCAGGATAAAAAATAGACAACCAGAAAGCCGGAGACCAGGATCTCAACCGCCCCCACCAGTAAAAGTACCCGTCGGCCGAATAGTTTTTTCCGAAATAGGACCAGAAAAATCGTGAGCACGACAGCTACCTCGATATAGGCGATTGGACCTTTTAAAAGCCAACCCCGATAGTTGACCCAGGCGTAATTGAAGAGACGGACCCCTCCCGGGGAGATCCGCTCCATCCACTGCCAACCGACCCAGCTTAAAATAGTTGCCAGAAGAATTATCAGGCCCCAGCGGGAAAGGGGCTTCCGAACGGTCCAGAGCCAGTGCGCGGAGACACCGGCCAGCAGGGCCAGACCCAGATGATGCATAATCCGCCAGCGAACCGCGTAAGGGAGACCAAAGACCGGGATCAGGCGGATCAGATACCGATAGACAACAGAATAACGGCCGGTAATCAGCAGCAATGAGAAAATTAATAACAGAAGGCCCACGATCCACCACCGGCGTCGGATTGATTCTTCAGAGTTGTCAGCCCGCCAGCTCCAGCCCATTATGGATCCTATCAGACAGATCGCCATCAGCCAATACCCACCGGTGATATTGCCCTCAATATAAGAATAGTCACTCAGAACGGGTATCCCCAGGTCAATCTGACTGGCGCCGGTGAGAGAGCCGAAAAAATCGGGGACAAACATCGTGATCATGTAACGCCAGGGAACACTGAACATGTCTGAAGCGGAGCGTGTGGTATCGAGCAAGGGGGAATCCCGGTAGATTGAGAGGGTTTCGATCATCGCCGTCCAATACGGTCCGGAGAGGAGAAGTCCGATGATGAAGACCAGCAGAGCGGCAACGATCAATCTTGACGCCAATGGCCGAATCTTCTGAATTGACGCTACCAGAGCCAAAAATCCGACTGTGATTCCTATCACCATCAAGCTAAAAAGCCCCCGAACATCGGAGCCACAGGGACCGATAAAGCTTAAAGCAAAGACCCCCGCGGCAAGCATCCAGCGGTTACCGTACCGGGCGTAAGAAGCTATCCCCCAGATAACCAAAGGGATCCAAACCGTCGCATAGATCGTCCCCGGATCGCAGATATTATATGACATGGCAGCGCCGAAAGCGTATACCAATGCCAGCACGGTTGCCCCGATCGGATGAAGACATATCACAGACCTGCCGAGACCATAAGCCGCCAATGCGGCTATCGCCCAGTGAAGAAGAAGCGGGATCTTGATCAGACCCGCATACGCCGATGACATGCTCCCGAGGGCGACCAGCGGATAGAATAAATAGAGCGGCCAGTACCATATTCTGGTATTAGGAATAAAGTTGATCCGGCCGCCGGCAAAAGTGTGAGGGTCCCAGAGCGGCAGCGATCCCTGCTGAATAGCCCGGGCGTTAAAAAATAGCTGACTGAATGTTTCGTAGTAATCATCGGTGAAGACGCCCAACCTATTAAAAAGCAATGGGGAGAGGAAGGCAAATACCACCAGAATAATACTGATTATCAGAATAATCTCTCTCTTCAACAAATTACCCTCTGATGACGGAGTGATTGCGCCAGTTATGTAACAATCCCATCACCGCGGAAGGTTTAAAGCGCAACAGGCTGTTGATGAGATTACATCCCAGGTCCAGACAGGCTTCACACTTAACCGGTTTAAGTCCTTCCCACGCTCCAACGATATCTCCATCGGCGCAATTACCGAGAGAGCGGCTATAAAACAACTTTGTACAGGGGTAGATATCTCCCGCGTTATCAATGGCCATGAGGAATCTCCCGGCGGCGCAGGGAATAGGCTTGAATCCGCGCAGGTCTTCTTTATCGGCGATAATATGATGCCCGAAACCATTCGGCCAGCGAAGAGCATACTTGATAAGTTGCGGGGGATACGGAAGAGTTCGTGGCCTTTCTTTTAAGAGGCGAAGAAGAAACAATTCAATTTCTTCATTGTCAGCTTCAGCGGCCTTTACCCTGGTACCGTCAGTCTTCTCCTGCGGACGCAAGAAATTTATCCCGATAAAACACCCATATCTCTCTGCTATTTTATTCACATGGGCAAAAGATTCTGCCACATCTCGGGTTAAAGTAAACTGGAGTTGAACCCGGATCCCATATTGTCGGGCTACTTTAACAGCTTCCAACGCTTTTTCATATGTTCCTTCTCCCCGATAATAATCGTGAATTTCAGGAGGCCCATCCAGACTGATACTCAGCATATCGGCCCGCTTGATATCTTCGATCCGGGCGGGAACCAGAATACCATTGGTATTAACCGAGCACTCTATTCCATGGTCGACAATGGCGTTAACAATCACCCCGATATCCCGGTAAAGTAATGGCTCTCCCCCCGCGACCATGATAATCCTGGTCCCGAGACGAGCCAACCCATCGATCACTTTAAGAATGGCGGAAAGAGGAAAGTCCGGGCGATGCCGACAACCGAACTCAACGTAACAATACCGGCAGCGTAGGTTGCACCGCTCAGTCGGCATCAACTGAACAAAGAATGGAACCCGCCGGGCCCTCAAGCGGGCGGAAAGAACCTTAAGACCCGTTCCGATTTCACGGGCTAAGGTCATCAGAACAACACCTTGAGCCGACGGAAAGTGTAATACGGCATGGGCAGAGGCTGCATTTCGAAGATCAGGTTGCGATCGAACTCTTTAACGGCCGCGCCCATAACAGACTGCCCGCTCGATAGAATCCCGTCAATTCCCCGTCGGACCTCACGATTTTCTTTAAACTGGGCCTCAAGGTACAGATACTGTATTTTCATAATATTAATTTTTCTCCGAAAAAATAATAGTTAAAAACTTTTATACTCTCTCAACATTCAGCCCGAATTCTTCCGCCGAGGCTATCTGGCGAAGATCAGAGGATACGAATAGATCGGCATTCCATTGTATGGCTGAGGCAATATGAATAGCATCCATGGCCCGGGATGGAGTTTTTTCGAGGACAGCTGTCGCCAGGGAGATCACTCCGGGAGAAATATCAAGTATCTCCGAGTCTTCTCCATCCGAGACAAGTTCCTGCTTGAGCATTCTATACTGAGAAGATACTAACTTCCCCTCTCGGATAAGCCAGCATAACGCTGAAACAACTTCAGGCAGACAGATAACGCTTATCCCCAATTCCATGGTCTGAGAACAGAGGGTATCAACCGCTTCACTACCCGGTTCATCAATGTATCGCTTAACCATGGCGGAAGAGTCAAGAAATAGTCTCATATCCTCTGCTCGTTCCGCTCTTCCAATATCGCCTGGCTCAGCGAGACATTATCAACCACCAATCTGGGCCCGGGCTTGCTCCAGGACGGGACCTGACTCCTATTAATAGGGCGCACTTCAGCAACCTGTTTCCCATAACGGCTGACTATTATCCTCTCCCCGTTTTCCACAGCATCAAAATAATCCCGAGTATGCTGCCTCAATTTAGTCAATGTTGTTGTAATCATTCCCATCTCCCTTATTGCATCTTCTGGTAAATTATGTACGTCAATGTGCATTGCTACTTCCGGGTAGTCAAGGAGGAAGTAACGGGAACGGGAGAGCAACTGTAAGTCAGATCGATCTCCAGGATAATTCTCAAGATCAACAACCCCGGATACAAAATGATTATTGTCCCGATGGAGAACGGGACAACTCCGGAGCAGGGGCCTGGTCTTCAACCAATACCTCAACTGTCGGGGGCTCGGCCGGCTGATAGAGGTCGGCGATCTTTATCAGGGCCTCGGCTTGAAAGAGCGGATTTTTAATTTTATCTATGGCTTCAAGGGTCCTGTTTACAAAAATATCCGACTGTTCTTTATCCCCGGAACTATTGTAACTCTCAGCCAGAGATGCCAGAACCAGAGCTTTTGCCCGAGCATCATCTATCGTCTCCTCTATGCCGGAAGCTTGTTCGTATTCCCCCATCGCGATATACTCCTGGGATATCTTTTGCAGAATCTGATCCTTGAAGAGGTTATTCTCTATCGCGGCCGCGCTCTCATTGGCCCGGGAGAACAATTCAATCGTCCTCTCCCTTTCACCAGCTGCCATATAACCCCGCCCGATTACAACCAAGGCCTCAGACCGGGAGACCAGATCATCGACTCTATCTATCAACTCAAGAGCCACGGCCAATAACGCGGACGCCTTATCACCTTCCCCCGCGGCAGCATATCGGATCGCAATCTTTGCAAGTACTTCGGCCTTAAAATGGGAGATATCTATCTCCCCCGATATCTCTTCAGCCCGGGTCAGGAGTACGAGCGCCTCATCACGATTATCGGCATCGATATAGTTGCCGGATATCTCGACTAACGAGTCTGCTTGAAAATAGGGGTCTTTCATTTCCTCAATTAGCTGAATCGCGTCCTCATATTTCCCGGCTTTAATGTAGCATCCGACAATCTCCGCCAGAGCGCCAGACTGAAAATATGGATATTTGATCCCTATAGCCAATTCCCGAGCACTATCAAGGATTCCCACTGCCCGATTCTCTTCCCCGATCAGGTTATATTGTTCGGATACTATCGCCATGGCCCGGGATCTAAAGTAATCTTCCTCTATCGCTCCGGCGGAGAAAAGGGCCAGGGCCAATAACTCTGAAACTCTCCCTGAATCATCCACTTCTCTATATTTATCCGCCAGACGAACCAAAACAATGGCCTTGAAATACGGAGGTCCTGGTTCTTTGGCTAATCTCTCAGCCCGGATGATAGGATCCATCTCCACAGCCTCTTTATCCTCGGCATCATATCCCTTAACTTCCATTCGAGCGGATACTCTATCCTCCAGGTTATGTATTGTGTAAGGACCAACTAATATTTCTCCCTTATATAGTTCAGTTACTATCGAAGAAGATGGATAATTAAAGATAGCTTCTTCCAGGAGGACTATTGCTTCACTCTCCAGGCGATCCGCCTCGTCGGGATTCTCATCCCGTAAGACAGCGGCCTCTTCAACCTGGAGGGAAGCTGCTTCGATCAATTCGGTAACCGCCTGGTCTTCGGGGGATTTGGAGCAAGAGATAGAGATGACCACAAGGAGAATAAGGGGGATAAAATAGGTTCTTATTCGCAGTTTCATAAATTTGGAATGGATTTGTTCCGTTCCAGAATTAACCGGAAGAAGGGTGAGCGAGGGGAATCGAACCCCCGACCCCCTGGGCCACAACCAGGTGCTCTAACCAACTGAGCTACGCTCACCATAATATTCTTTTTCTTCGAAAAATAATATTAGTATTATCTTCCATGATCTAAAAATATGCAATAAATTAACGACTGCGGTGTTAATTTATATTTGAGCAATGACTATAAGAATTTTGGTTCTCAGTCAGTTTGTGTGGGTAAATACTCTTTCTAGATAATTATATTTGTATTGAATACTGAGAACCAGAATTTTATACGCCTGGCAGGACTTGAACCTGCGACCCTCGGATTAGAAATCCGATGCTCTATCCAGCTGAGCTACAGGCGCATATTTTTTCCCGGGCAATTTTTAGAAATAAATTGCCCGGGAATAATAATAGTGTATATTACAGACCTTCGATTCCCGCAAGAGTAAACCTGGACCTTCCTCAAAATATTTTGAGCAGGAAAACCTAAATCCAAATATTTAAATACTAAATAAATATAACTATTTTCCCACCGGAAAAAATAAGGGGGTTTGAATTATGTTTGATCGAAAAGAAAAGGAAGTAGCCCAACTCTTCCTGGATCATTTTGACCGGGTATCGGAGGCTCTTCATCATCTCCGGGATTTGATCGTCTCTTACCTTCAACAGAATCAGGATTTCAAAGAGTCATCCCTCCTGGTCCATCAGAGTGAAAATGCAGCGGATAAAGTCAAACGGGCGATCGAGGCGAAATTATACGCGGGTGCCTTCCTCCCCATCAACCGAGGAGACTATATCCTGCTGACCGAGTTTATAGACCGGATCGCCAATCAGGCGGAGACAACGGCCAATCTGATCGTCCTCACCCGGCCCGAGATCCCGGAATTTCTGAATGATGATCTTCTCGAACTCCTCGATAGAGGAATAGCATCTTTCAACGCCTTTAAAATCGCGCTGGAATCGATGAACCTGGACATTGATCAACTGAAGGATGCTATTATCCAGGTAACCACTTTTGAGACGGAAGCGGACAGGATTGAATGGGAGACGATCAAGAAACTCTTTAAATCGGATCTTGATCTCTGCCGAAAATTACATGTCCGGGAACTGGTGGAGGACATCGCCATCATCTCGGACCTAGCCGAAGACGCCGCTGAACGGGTAGGAGTTATGGCGGTTAAACGACCATTCTAAATAATACAGGACTTTAAATGCTCGGTCAGTTTTTAATCGGTAGTGCCGGATACAAATTACTGGGTGGCCTCTATCTGGGATGGGGAATCGGCGCTAATAATGCCGCCAATATATTCGGCACCGCCGTAGCTACCAATGTTCTACGCTACAAAACCGCGATTATACTGATTGCCTTCTTCGTCTTAATCGGGGCAACCGTCGAGGGCCCAGGCCTATTCCGCTCGGGAAGCATCACGTTTGTAAAAGAAGAGGTCCGGACGGAAGAGAAAGCTGAAGCCGGTGGGGTAAGGCTCTCCGGTACTACGCTGGCCCTGATCGCCACAACCTGTGCCGCCCTGACCATAACGATCATAACCTACCTCTCCATTCCCACCTCCACTTCTCAAGCCGCCATCGGTGCTTTCATAGGCATCGCAATCGCCGGATCCGGAATGGGAGCAGTGGACTGGACTAAGTTCATCAAGATGCTGGGCTGCTGGTTCCTTCACCCGATCATCGGAATAGTCCTCTGTATATTCCTGCTTAAAGTTATGGGATATTTCTTTTTTCGGTATGTGCGCAATCCGCTGACCCAGGATCGGATCATGAAGATCGGCTTCCTGGTCTTTGGATGTTATGGGGCTTACGCACTGGGCGCAAACAATGTAGTCGTAACTACCGCCTCTTACTACCAGGTCGGGATGTTCGATAACATGGGTCTTGATCCGGCAATTATCGGCGCTTTTCTCGGGGGCCTAAGTATCGCGATAGGAGCTTTAACATATGGGAAAAAGGTGATGATGACAATCGGAAAGAAAATAACTCCCCTCTCCCACTTTTCGGCATTGGTAGTAGTTATTGTGCACGCGGTGACGCTCCATTTTTTTACCCAGATCGGGATCCCGGTCTCCTCATCCCATGCGGTAGTAGGAGCTGTAATCGGGGTCGGATTGCTCAGCGGAACTTCGACAGTTAACCGCAAGACCCTGATCAAGATCTTTGCGGGATGGATCACCACACCTTTGATTGCCGCACTGGCGGCCTTCTCTGTCGTAAAGATTCTCGGATGATAGTTTCGCCGCTTCTTCGGGCCTTTCCTTTCTTCTGATTCTCATGGATAAGTCGTTATTTCCCTCACTTTCTCCAACCTCATCTGTATCTTCTTATCCCCGGGATTGAGCCGGAGGCTCTCCTCCCATTGAGCTACTGCTTCCTGCTGACGGCCCTTCTCATGGTAAAAAGCGGCCAACTGGTTTCTCAGCGAAGCATTACCCGGGGCTAGTTCAATCGTCCGGAGCAACTCTTTCTCCGCGTTCTCGGTTTCACCCATCAAATCATAGACCAGGGCCATCTCCTGATGAAGAACAACCAGACCGGGATAACGGTCGGAGAGGTTTTTATAGTAGGCAAGCGCTACCCGGTGATGACCTCTCATCCTGGCAATCTCCGCCAGTCTCATATAGGGATCCAGAAAACCGGGGTCGGAGTCAATCGAACTCTTATAATAACCTTCCACCTCCAACCATTGGATCCTTCCCCGACCGCGATAATAACGGAAGAGACTCTCCGCCTTATCAAACTCCCGGAGACACGGCTCTTCCCAACCGCCAACCACTAACCAGAGCAATACCATCCCCATCAAACCGGTAGCAGGCAAAATCTCTTTTCCGCGTATTTTCGACCGGGACGAACCACGCGTAGCAACGCGGAGAACCATAAAAACTACCCCCAGAAAAACCAACAGCGGGATAACTGAGGATATCCCTTTCAGACCAAAGATCATTCCTAGATTCTCAGCCAGATATCCCTTCAGAAAAAGGAATATACTGAAATAGAAAAATGGGCTCCGGACTTTCCACTCCGCCCGCGGTTCCACGGCGGTGATAATCAGCATAATGATTATCGAGAGAATGCCGAGTAATGTCACCTGGAGAGGCCATCTCTTAATCGAGCGAGAGAGGGGGAGAACCAGGAAAGGGATAGCCGGAATCAGGAAGCGGGCCCCCACGCTCCCCACCCCATCCCAGTAGGCATAACCCGAGTTAAAGAAGAAAAATCCCAGTACTATCATAAGGAAAAGCCCGAACTCCGCTCGATTTTCTCGGCGGCGGTAGAGAAGATAGAATCCGGGGATGGAAAGTAAGAGAACCGGGGACTGATAGAAAATTCCCCGGTAGGAACTGAAAGTAATTCCCCAGAGCGCGTCGAGGGTTGGCCAGGCAATACCTAATAAACCTTCGCTGTGACTATATGTCTGATGAATAGAATATGAACTGACCAATGGTGATCCGAAACAGGTATAGTTATAATAAAGGATAAAGACGATCGGGATAGATACTCCGATCAGCCATGAAATCATTCCACTCTTCCTCTTTAATATAACGAGAGCATATACCGCCAGAAGAACCATGCTGATACCGGCCGGATAATCGGAGATGAAACCATATCCGGAGAGAAATCCGCTTAGAATAAGTAGAAGAGAGGATTCTCTCCATCTCCCCTCTTTCATCATCAGGAGGATAAAGAACGCTGCAATCGAGGCGGCGGCGGCCAGCTGATGTCCATAAAAAATAGTAGAAAACGGAAAGGCCAGTGTCCCGAGCGCGTAGATCAGTGCGACCATCACTCTGGACCGGATGGTGATATCCTTAAATATACCGGTTATCCAGTATAGAAGGACCGCACCCAAAGCTGACGGTATCCCCACTATCAGCAGGGTCAGACCGTACCTCATATATTTTTCCGAATCCACCCCGAGCCGCTTCAGCAGCAGATAGGCGGGCACGGCCGCCAGAGATGGCCCGGGAGCTTTATCAGAATAATAATGCCCATCAAAGTGAACCTTATCCCCGGTATTCTTATGATAAGGGTCAATACGGAAGGACCCGTATTCGGCCAGGGAATAGACCAGATCAAGACGGCTGCTCACATTCCACGACTCCATCCCGATAAAATGGATAAAGTAACCATAAGACACCAGAATCGTGAGAAAAAGCAGGAGCGGTATAGTCCATTGTGTTTTTTTATTCATAAATACACAGATTTAAATATAGTAAGCAGTAGGCAGTGAGCAGTAAAAACAACGCCAGAGCGACAGGCCAACTGCTTACCGCTCACAGCTTACTGCTTACTTTTTTATAGATTAGGTTATACTATACTTAAAATCAGATACCAATAGTTATTGAATATTTGGAGAATTTCTCGATGCGGATCTTAATCACGGGGGTTTCCGGGTTTTTAGGATGGAACCTCTTTCAACATTTTAAAAATACTTACCATATCCTCGGGACTTTTGGGCGTCACCGTCCGGATGATGATGGCGATGATTTCGCTCATCTTGATATACGTAATACGACGGAGATCAATCGAATCTGCCGAAGTTTCTCCCCGGATATTATTATCCACACCGCGGCCATGACATCTCCGGAGGAGTGCATGAATAATATGGCCCTATCCAGAGAAATTAACATCTCCGGGACCGAAAATATAGCCCGCGCGGCGGAAAAAGAGAAAGCCAGGCTGATATTCATCTCCACCGACCGGGTCTTCAGCGGAGAAAAGGGTGGATATAAAGAGGACGATCCGACCGAACCAAAAGGTCATTATGGAAGAACCAACCTGGCCGGGGAGGAGATCGTAAAGAGCATTGTTTCCAATTATATTGTCCTCAGACTCCCCCTCATATATGGCCCCCCCAGTCCTTTTTCTTCTTCTTTCCTGGGATTTATGCTGGATGGTTTTCTCAACAACAGACCACTCGAACTTTTCCAGGATCAGTTTCGGACACCGCTTTATGTGGAAGACGCCGGAGCCGGCATTAAGATCCTCCTTGCCCGCCCGGAACTGACCGGACTCTATCATCTGGGAGGGAGAGAAAGAATCAACCGGAGTGACTTCGGTTATCGGATGGCGGAGATCTTCGGGTTTGACCCATCGGTTATCCACCCCACCCTGATGACTGATAAACCCGGCATCCCCCCTACCCCGGCGGACGCAACTCTAAACGGTGAAAAATTTTTACAGGAGACAGGTTTCCGGGGGAGAGATGTAACCAAAGGACTGCTTGCATTATTTAAAAATATCACCTCTAACAACGAATTGATTTACCACGAAGGACACGAAGATCACGAAGGTGGAATAGAGAATGGGGATTGGGGAATGGAGAATAGTGACTATTCCCTATCATCTATTCCCCATTCCCAAAAAACTTCGTGATCTTCATGTCCTTCGTGGTTTAATTGAAATGATGAAACCCATAATATTCTACATCTCCGGCCACGGATTCGGGCATTCCTCCCGGATGTCGGTGGTTATCAATGAACTGATCCGGCGCGAACCGGAACGAGAGATAATCATTAAAACCTCCGCCCCGGAATGGTTCTTCCGGGAGCAGATCACGGGCAAACTACATTTCCATCCTCTGGAGTGCGATATCGGAGTTATCCAATCCGATAGTCTCAATCTCGATCCCCAGGCCAGCCTTAAAGCTTACGCCGACTTTCTCTCCGACAGGAAACAGGTGATCAGGGAAGAAGTCCGATTTATCCGGGAAATAGATCCTCAATTAATTGTCGGAGATATCCCTCCCCTTGCTTTTGAAGTCGCCCAGGAAACCGGGGTTCCTTCATTGGCTGTCGGAAACTTCTGCTGGGACTGGATCTATGAGACTTATGTGGAGCGATATCCGGAATACCAGCATATCATCTCCTCCATCAGGGATGACTACCGGAAAGCGGATCTGCTCCTCCGTCTCCCTTTCTCCGGAGATATGTCAGCATTTACAATGATCAGGGATATTCCTCTGATTGCCCGGCGGTCCCACCGCACACCGGAGGAAGTCAGGGACCTTCTCGGACTACCGGATGATCTCCCTCTGATCATCTTATCATTCGGAGGTTTCTGGCTCGGGGAGGATTATTACCGAAAATTAAGCGAAATAAAAGACTGTGTCTGGCTGGCGAGCGAGCGGGTTGCTTTTAACCTGCCATCAATCCGTAATGTCAGCCGCGAGGAACTGCGCGAACTCAATCTCAGTTATCCAGACCTGGTGAGTGCCGCCAATGTGGTTGTCACCAAGCCGGGATACGGTATCCTCTCGGAGTGCATCGCCAACCGGACCAAGATGCTATATACATCACGGGGCGAATTCCGGGAGTACCCCATCTTGGTCGAAGGGGTAAAAAAATATCTCCCCTCCACTTTCATCTCCAATGAAAAGTTAAAGACCGGAGATTTCAAAGATGAACTCTTCCAACTTCTGAGCAAACCTGATATGTTTAAGCAATTCCCGGTTAATGGTGCCGAAACAGTAGTGGATATAATTGAAAAGAAAGTGCCTGAAGTTTGAAGTGCCTAAAGTTCAAAAACAATTCATCGGCACCCCGGCAAAATTCACATAGACGCCAGACGTAATGAATACATATTATTCAACATTCCAACAATGACTGAGCATGCATTTCTTTATATAGTTCAGGTAAACCATTTCCTATTCTCCAATCCCTATTTATAAATTTGCGACCGCAGGAAGCTAATATACTGCTTCAAAATTTTAATAAATGTTCCAAATATTAGCAATTGAATGTATCCTGCAGCGACGAAGCGATTTTTTAACTTTTTCATCCGCCAAAGTGCTTGCATCCCGAACTTGCTTCGGGGCTTTAGCGACGGAGGAAGGCACTTTGGCGCACTTCATAACTTTGCCCGAGCCGAAGGCGAGGGCTATTCTATGATTACCAGCCGACAGAACTCCCGGATTAAGGGACTGGCCGCGCTCCAGCGTAAACAGGCCCGGCAAGAGACCGGACTCACTATCGCGGAAGGCTTCCGGATAACGCGGGAGGCACTGCTTTATGCCGATCCACGGACACTGGTTCTTTCGGAGAGACTGATCGGAACAGCGACGGGGGAAGGACTGCGGGATATGGCCCGGGATCGCTCCGTCGAAATCCTGGAGGTGGACGAGAGCTGCTACCGGAAAATATCCGGATTGAAAAATCCGGAAGGAGCCGCCGCGGTGATCCCCTCCCGGGAGATATCCCTTGCGAACATTCTCAACGAAGATTCCCGCTTGATTGTTACCTCCGGTATTCAGAATCCCGGTAACGCCGGCGCGATCGTTCGGGTCGCGGAAGCGGCCGGTTGTTCCGGTTGCATATTATTGGATGGCATTGATCTCACCCACCCCGGTTTCATCCGGGCGGCGGCGGGAAGCACTTTCCGTCTCCCCTGCGCTTCCGCCGATCAATCCAACTTTTTAAACGCAGCCCGGAAATTACCGCTCCGCGTTCTGGCCGCCGCCGGTATGGCTGAGGGGATTCCTTATACCGCAGCCGCCTACGCCGCTCCGACGGCGATCTGTATCGGGGGGGAAGGAAAAGGACTGCCGGAAGAGATACTCCAGGCCGCGGAATCCAGAATCTTTATCCCGATGGAAAAACCGGTCGAGAGCCTGAACGCCGCCGTGGCGGCCGGTATTATTCTTTACCGGGCGGGGTGGGGAATGGGGAATAGTCCCGCTCTGTAGCCGCGGTCTGGGGAACAGTCCGGCTCTGTAGCCGCGGTCGCTGACCGCGGTATAGGGAATGGAGAATTGGCCTCAACCTCAATCTGGTCCGGACCTGATAATCGGGCTTAAAAAGCCCTCCCACAGGGCCATAAACTCCGGCCAGTTTCTTCGAGGCTACTCATCAAATAAAGCCCGGCTAAATAGTTGACAATGTGGTATACTTAAATTGATGAAACGGGCATACTTAATTTTGATCGCATCTCTCTTCCTGCTGGCCGCAATCAATGCCGCGGAAGAGGGGATTGATGTTCAGGTAATCCGGGAGGCGGTCGCGGAGAAGGGCCTGAACTGGACCGCCACCGAGTACGGCCGGACCTTTGCCCTGGGCCTGATCCGGACCGAAAAACCGGCGCGAGCCTCGGGGAATTATTTCTCTCCCCGCGGGGCAGACATCCCCTCCTACATCGACTGGAGAAATAACAACGGGAATTTCGTCTCCCCGGTAAAAGACCAGGAAACCTGCGGGGCGTGCTGGGCCTTCGCGGCGGTGGGGGCACTGGAATCTACCATCGCCGTCTCGAACAATACCCCGGGAACCCTTTACGACCTCTCCGAGCAGATCCTGATCTCCTGCTGCGCCAGTGCTGATGGATGTAGCGGGGGCAGCACATTGGACGCCGCCCAGTTCCTCAGTACCGATGGAACCTATTACGAAGACTGTTTCCTCTACCAGTCATCTGACATTCCCTGCGATCAGGCCTGCTCCGGATGGAGAGACTACTCATTCAAAATCCAAGATTATCAGCGAATTGAATGGTCACTGGAAGCTTTAAAGGAAGCGATCCTCCACGGCCCGGTCCAGAGTACCATGGATGTCTATGAAGATTTTTATACTTATTCGGGCGGGATATATGAATATGTTACCGGAAAATACCGCGGAGGCCACGCTATTATCCTGATCGGATATCAGGATAAACCTAACGGTGAATACGGAGGAGGATACTTCATCTGCAAAAACAGCTGGGGCACCGGCTGGGGAGAAGGTGGTTACTTTAATGTCGGCTACAGTCAGGTCAGTTACGATATGAACTTTGGAAATGATTCCTATATCTATTTTTTCGACACTATGCCGTCGCTCCCCCCAACTCCAAACCCGCCGGAGGAATATTCTCCCGGACGCGGAAACGATTTTAACGGCGACGGAACCTCGGATATCGCTCTCTTCCGGCCCAACTCCGGCCTCTGGGCGGTCCGTTCCATCTCCCGGTTTTATTTCGGTTCCTCAAATGACCTCCCCATCCCCGGAGACTATAATGGAGACCACACGACCGATATCGGATTATTTCGCCCCGCGGCCGGCCTCTGGGCCATCCGGGGTATCACTCGTTATTACTTCGGCGCCAGATACGATATTCCCACCCCGGGAGATTACGATGGCGACGGGACTTATGAACCGGGATTATTCCGCCCCTCTTCCGGACTCTGGGCTATAAAAGGACTCAGCCGGGCTTACTTTGGCTCCGATAACGATATTCCGGTTGCCCGGGATTACACCGGAGATGGGACCACCGATATTGCCCTCTTCAGAAGAGATATAGGACTATGGGCGATCAGGGGGACCACCAGGTTTTACTTTGGAGGGAACGGGGACCGACCAGTTACCGGAGACTATGACGGAGACCGGATAACCGATATCGGATTATTCCGGCCCTCATCCGGACTCTGGGCGATCAGGGATATCAGGCGGGTCTATTTTGGAGGACCTTCGGACCATAATATACCGGGTGATTATAATGGAGATGGGCAAGATATGATAGCCATATTCCGGGATTACTCCGGACTCTGGGCATTCGAGAACGGCGACCGCCTATACTTTGGAAAGACAGGAGATATACCGGTGGTGGAGTAGCTCAACTGTCCACTTTCTTTTCCCGTCAACTATAATTTCCGCGGTCAACGACTGCGGCTACAATGCCGGACCATTCCCTATTCTCTATTCTCCATTCCCTAAACTCTAAATGCCCCGGGCAGATGAACTATCTTTTCCGGGCGTTTGCCCGGACCGGCAATTATCTCCACCACGTCAAAACGGCACCTTGGTTCCGGGGTGTCGAGCCGCTTGAGATAATATTTTGCGACCCGGATAATCTGCCTCTGTTTCCTCAGGTTCACCGAATACCTGGGTGGGGGGTGTCCAGGGCCAAACTTGGTCTTAACTTCCACAAAGACCAGAGAGTCTTTATCCCGGGCGATAATATCTATCTCTCCCAGCCGGCAGGTAAAATTCCGTTCCACAATCTTGAACCTCTTCTTTCGGAGAAATTTCGCGGCCTGTTCCTCCCCCCATCTTCCCAATGCCAACCGTTCTTCCGTCATAATTTTTGCTCCGCAAAAATTAGTTTGTTTTTATTCCTATAATTATATTGATTGATTAATGTCATAAGATACTCTAATCTGATTATCCATAAAAGTTATACCTTAGTGCCTGCGGCACTAAGGTAGTTTTGAACAATGACTATTATTACCAGACAGATACAACACCAAAATATATTTCAATAATCTCATTGAATTAATTTTGGGAGAAAATATGATTGAAAAAAGCACTCCGGGGCCGCAAAAAAACCCTTCCTATAATTTTAGCCGATTCTTTCTGAACCTTTTTTCCCGGTTCAAGATATCCCCGGTCCAGATAACCTTTGCCTTCTCCATTATTATCGGTATCGTCGCCGCGCTGGGGGCTTATGTCTTCAGCTTTCTCATTCACCTGGTGGAAGGGTTATGCCAGCTGGGGTCTATCTCGGAGACCACTTCGCTTGGGCCCTGGCTGATCATCATCCCCGCACTGGGCGGTCTGTTGGTCGGACCATTGATCTATATATTCGCTCGAGAAGCGAAAGGACACGGAGTTCCCGAGGTAATGGCGGCTGTTATTAAACACGGCGGACGGATCCGGCCGGTTGTGGCGATAGTCAAGAGTATAGCCTCCGCTCTAACCATTGGAACCGGAGGTTCGGCAGGAAGTGAAGGTCCGATTGTCCAGATCGGGGCGGGATTCGGTTCCACCCTGGGACAGATATTCCGGATGCCTCCCCGCCGGATCAATACATTTGTCGCCTGCGGGGCGGCGGGTGGTATCTCGGCAATATTCAACGCCCCCTTCGGCGGAATCATGTTCTCACTCGAAGTCATCCTGGGAGAGTTCCGGGGATTATCTTTCATATATGTCGCCATCGCCTCCGTGGTCTCCGCCCTGGTAAGCCGGGCACTGACCGGAGATGACACTATATTTGCCATAGAGAAGTTAAGAGCCGTCCTCTCCATGGCCTCTCCCTGGGAGATATTAGCATTCATAGGTCTGGGGGCCTTTATCGCGTCGATATCCAAGACCTTCAACTTTATCCTGGAATCTTTTGAAGATTTTTATGAGAAGCTCAAGTTCCCCGAGTACCTTATGCCGGCAACCGGCGGGCTGGCGATCGGACTGCTGGCGTATTACGCCACCCGGATCATACCGGTTCGGGAACTGAGCAATCCCCTCTCCGTCCTGGGCGTCGGTTATTACACTATCCGGCAGGTATTAAATCCCGAGAATTACATCAACTGGATAGGTTTGAATGGCATCTGGATGCTGGTCCTGGCGCTGGCTATGCTGGCGGTCTATAAAATTATCGCTACCAGTTTTACCCTCGGTTCCGGAGGATCGGGTGGAATCTTTGCCCCATCTCTCTTCATCGGCGCCATGGCCGGAGGATTATACGGGATTGTACTTCAAAATATCTTCCCCGGGCATACCGCTGACCCCGCCGTCTACGCGTTGGTAGGGATGGGAGCCAGCTTCGCCGGGTCGGCCCACGCTCCGATCACCGCGATCTTTATCTTATTCGAGATGAGCGATAGTTACGAGATTATCCTTCCCATCATGGCAGCCGTGGTGGTGAGCACACTGGTTGCCCACTGGATCAAGCCGGAGAGCATATATACTGCAAAACTGCTTCAGAAAGGGATCGAGATCACTAAAAAAGACAAGAGCAATATCCTTCAATCAATGGTGATCAAAGATGTCATGATCCGTGAAGTCCAGTCTATCCCGGAGACAATGACAATGGAGGAACTGAGAAAACAGGTTGGGACCACACTCCATACCAGCCTTCCGGTTGTCAACGGGGAGAGAGAACTGGTCGGGATCATCACTTATAAGGAGATCCACCTGGGCATCGAAAACTCCACTCCCGATAGTGAACTGACAGCACGGGATTTTATGCACCCCGATCCTATCTTTGCCTGCCCGGATGAACCGGTCGATCAGGTCTTCAAGAGGATGAAGACCGGGGCCATCGGAATCGCGCCGGTCATCAAATCAGAGAAAGTTCGGAAGATTGTGGGAATCGTTACTTACAGCAATATCTTTGAAGCCTATGAGAAGGCCCTGCTGGACTAAAATATCTTATTTTTTACTTCAACATCCAGACTTTACTCGGAAATACTTTCTACCACGAAGTTCACGAAGGAATTTTAAAAAACCGTAAGTGCTTCTAAAACATTTTAGTGTTTTCCTTCGTGTTCTTCGTGACCTTCGTGGTTAACATACAGTTTTAGAAGCACAAAAAATTCATAAAATACCTTCTCGAGTAAACTCTATCAGCCATTTGCCCCACTTCTCTACCCCCTTCCCGGTGCGGCAGGAGACTTCTATTACCGGGATGGTTGGATTGATGGCCCTGAGGCCATGATAGAAAGCCTCCCGATTAAAATCGGTATAGGGCATCAGGTCAACTTTATTGAGAATAACTACCGATGCTTCCCGGAAGAGGAGCGGATATTTGGTCGGCTTATCATCTCCTTCAGCGACACTGGCCAGCCCTATCTTAGCCTCCTCTCCCAGATCAAAACTGACCGGGCAGACCAGATTCCCGACATTCTCAATGATCAGAATATCGATTGAATCAAGCGGCATCTCGGAGAGGGCCTCTTCTATCATTGTCGGGCTGAGGTGACAACCGCGACCGGTATTGATCTGGAGCGCTTCCAACCCCAGTTTCCTTAAACGGACCGTATCTTTGTCCGAAGCCAGGTCTCCTTCGATAACCCCTATTGACAGCTTGCCGTTAAGTTGACGATGGGCTGCCTCGATCAGCGAGGTTTTACCCGCTCCTGGAGATCCAATCAGATTAAACGCTCTCACCCCATGCCGGCGGATAACTTCCCGGTTCAACTGCCCGATCCTGTCTTCCTCTTTTAAAATATCTTCTTTAATCGCGACTTTCACTTCTCTCTCCGTTAAACGTTGGATATTGATCGTTATCCCTTCACCGGGGCTAACGCCCCGGCCTATTATCTGTCGCCCCTTTGGGGCTTTTCGTTCGACGTTGGATGTTGATCAGCCTGCCCGCCATAGCTTTAGCGAAGGCTGGTTCGATGTTCGACGTTCATCTTTTAAACCGGGGCTAACGCCCCGGCCTATTATCTGTCGCCCCTTCGGGGCTTTTTCGTTCGACGTTCGAAGTTGGAGGTTCGACGCCTGCCCGCCGTAGCCTTGGCGGAGGCTGGTTCAATGTTCAGTTTTTCTGCCCCCCTACCTCAGCCCCTTTTGCAGTCCACTAATTATTCTACTTGTTTCTCCTTGGATTGGCGGCTTTGCTGTCCACTAATTACACTAATTTACACTAATTGATGCCTCGCCTCGGTTATTTTAATATACTACGAATTACGCGAATTACGCGAATTTGAAAAAACGATTCTCGCTCAATGTGATTTTTCACCGTCAACCGTCAACTGTCAACTTTCTTTTCCGTCAACTGTCAACTTTCTTTTCCGTCAACTATCTTTCCCCCTCAACATAATCAATATAAAGTTCCTTCCCCGAGAGAATATTGAGATCAAAACCGCCGCAGGCGGGACAGATGAATACAAACTCCCCCTCGCTAATCTCCGCCCCGCAATCACGGCAACGCGCCTTCAATGGAACTATCTCGATCTCCAGTCCGGACCCGGTCAGAATAGTATCGGCCGATAGGCAGGAGAAGGCCAACTCAAGAGATTCCGGAACAACCTGACGGAGAACTCCCACCTGGATTACCACCCGGGATACCGAGATCAAATTCTCCCTTTCGGCGGACTCCACTATCAACTTAACCAGATTGTCAGCTATCGACCACTCGTGCATGAGGCTAAGTGCCTAAAGTGCGCTAAAGTGCCTAAAGTGCCTAAAGTTGTCGCTTTCACTTGGCTTTTCCGTGGGGGGTAAACCAGGCGAGGCGACAACTTTAGGCACTTTAGCGCACTTTAGGCACTTTCAACTTCCTTCAAACTTACTTCATAAACATCCAGGTCACGGGCGATTCTGGTCCTGGGAAATACCTCCCGCGCCTGGCGGAGCATATCATTGATAGAAAGATACCGGGGACTGATATGAACCAGAACCAGGCGATCCACTCCCGCTTCTTTCGCTACCATCGCCGCTTGTCTGGTGGTTGAGTGGCCCCTCATCTTGCTCTCATCGGTCATCTCATCATCAAACATCCCGTCATGAATCAGAAGATCGGCACCCCGGGCGAACTCAATCGCTTCCGGGAAGGGCCGGGTATCGATCATATATACAACTTTTCGTCCCGGTCTCGCCTTTCCCAGAATCTCATCCGGCCGGATAATACGGCCATCATCAAGAGAAATCTCTTCTCCGGACTGAAGACGCTTATAGAGCGGTCCGGGTGGTATATTCAATTCTTGAGCCCTGGCCAGATCGAAACGGCCCGGTCTCGGCTTCTCCACCAATCGGTAAGCCAGAGTAAAAACCCGATGCTTGACCGGCATCGCCTCAATAAGATACTCATCCTCGTCAATTATCACCCCGCCCTTTATCTCCTCAATTTCCAGTGGATAAGCTACTCCAAATCTAAGCGCCTTACGACTCAGATTAACGTAATCCGCGATTCCGGGTGGGCCATAGATCTTGAGTGGACGTTTCCGGGACCCCATACTCATAGTCATTAACAAGCCGGTCAGGCCGATTACATGGTCACCATGGAGATGGGATATAAAGATCGCCCGCAGTCGTGCCCAGCCCAGGCGGGACCTGGTCAACTGAAGTTGGGTCCCCTCTCCGCAGTCAAAGATAAACATCTCCCCCTCCCTCAACAGAACCATGGAGGGAAGCATCCGACGGGTGGTTGGAACAGCTCCGCCTGAACCTAATATTACCGCTTTCATGATAAAGAAGTTATAAGTGCCTAAAGTGCGCTTAAGTGCCTAAAGTTGTCGCCTCGACTGGCTTACCCCACCTTAGAATCCTGCTAAAGTCAGAACTTCTATACTCCTTCAGTGCAATTTTTCTTTTTACTATTTTATCTATGGTTAATGACAAACCTCTGACTTTGCAAATATGATCGTATTGATTATCAACTTATTGTCAACTGGGAATTAATCTTATTGTCAACTATGGAGTATTTTTTGGTATTGCTTCAATCGATTCATGGTGGTATTTTTTTCAAAACTAAATTAGCGATCGAAGGGAACTAATTTACTGCTCAGCTCCGTTGCCAAGGCGAATCTTTTAACTTTAGGCACTTAAGCGCACTTTAGGCACTTAAGGCACTTTAGAACATGAATAATTCATCCAAAAAATTACCGGAGAAGAAGATGTCCGAGGAGCTAGACCATAACTCATCCCCAACTGATTTTATTCGGAGTATTATCGCGGAGGATATCGCTACTGGCAAACACGGGGGGAAAGTTATCACCCGGTTTCCCCCGGAACCGAACGGCTATCTTCATATTGGACATGCCAAGTCGATCTGCCTCAACTTCGGGATTGCCGGGGAGAATACCGGCGGGATCTGTCACCTCCGCTTCGACGATACCAACCCGGCTAAAGAGGAGGAAGAGTATGTCCGCTCCATCAAAGAAGACGTCCGGTGGCTTGGTTTTGACTGGGGGGATAATCTCTACTATGCGTCCGATTACTTCGACCGGCTCTATGGCTATGCCGTTCAGTTAATAAAAGATGGAAAGGCCTATGTCTGCGGATTAAGCCGGGAAGAAGTGAGAAAATACCGTGGAACCCTGACCGAACCGGGCCGGGAGAGCCCCTATCGTGACCGTCCGATCGAGGAAAATCTGAACCTATTTCAAAAGATGAAGAACGGTGAGTTCGAAGATGGAACTCATGTCCTCCGGGCGAAGATCGATATGGCATCTCCGAACCTTAATCTCCGTGATCCGACCATCTACCGGATCCGCCGCCGGACTCACCATCGTACCGGTGACACTTGGTGTATCTATCCCATGTACGACTTCGCCCACTGCCTCTCCGACTCCATCGAAGAGATCACATACTCTCTCTGCACCCTGGAATTTGAGAACAACCGACCCCTCTATGACTGGTTCCTGGAGCAGCTGACCACACCCCCCTGCCCCCGGCAGATTGAATTTGCCCGGCTCAATTTAAATTATACGGTATTGAGTAAACGCAAACTCCTCCAACTGGTAGAAGACGGCCACGTCGCTGGATGGGATGATCCCCGGATGCCTACCCTAGCCGGGCTCAGACGGAGGGGTTATACTCCGGAAGCGATCCGCGTCTTCTGTAAGACAATCGGTCTCGCAAAAAGGGACAGTCTGGTTGATATGGCGCTTCTCGAACACTGCCTCCGGACCGATCTAAACCGGCGGGCGGACCGGGTAATGGCGGTACTCCATCCACTCAAGGTAGTAATAGAGAATTACCCGGAGGGTACGACGGAAGAACTGGACGCGATCAACAACCCCGAGGATCCGGATAGAGGTTCGAGAAAGATCACTTTCTCCCGGGAAATATATATTGAGCGGAAAGACTTCTCGGAAGATCCGCCGAGAAAGTTCTTCCGGCTCGCCCCAGGACGCGAAGTCCGCCTCAAACACGCCTACTTCATAAAGTGTGAAAGGGCAATCAAAGATGACGCGACCGGTGAGATCATTGAACTAAGGTGTACTTATGACCCCGCGACCAAAAGCGGAACCGCCGGGGACGGCCGGAAGGTAAAAGGAACCCTCCACTGGGTCTCCGCCCCCCACGCATTAAAAGCGGAAGTGCGCCTCTATGATACTCTTTTTCTTGATCCGGAACCGGGGAGTGACGGCAGCAGCATTACTTCCAGCCTGAACCAACACTCGCTTGAGACCCTGACTGACTGCATGGTAGAACCTGGATTGGCCGATGCCAAATCCGGATCATTCTACCAGTTCCTGAGAATGGGCTACTTCTCAGTCGATCCGGATTCAACCAGAGACAACCTTATCTTCAACCGTACCGTTCCTCTAAGGGATAGCTGGGCGAGACTTGAGAAGCAGAGATTACAGGGAAAGAGAAAAAGTAATCAGTAAACGGTGATCAGTAATCAGTTGGCCTGGTATCTTGGCGTAGGCGTACTGATTACCGATCACCGTTTACTGATTACTCTCTTCTTCAATCCGCCTTCTCTTCATTCAAAAACACAATCTTATCAAGGGAAGGATCATAATCCGCCTCAATCCTATCCCCCTCCTTAAACTCCCCCTCCAGAATCTTGAGCGCGAGGATATTCTCTATCTCTCGCTGGATCAGCCGTTTTAAGGGGCGGGCGCCGTATGCCGGATCATATCCGAGCCGGGAGAGGTGTTCCTTGGCCCGGTCGGTCAGGGTGATACTCATCTTTCGGGCCGCTAATCTCCTCTCCAGATGGGCGATCTGAAGTTCAACTATATGCTTGATCTCATCCTGGTTCAAACTCTCAAAGACAATAATCTCATCAACCCGGTTGAGGAACTCGGGACGGAAGCGCTGCCGTAAAGCCTCCATTACTCCTTCCTTCATTTTATCCTGATCCTTCCCCGCGAATTCCTGAATAATTGGCGAACCGATGTTGGAAGTCATTATCACAACGGTATTCTTGAAATTTATCTCCCTCCCCTGTCCATCGGTCAACCTCCCATCATCCAGAATCTGCAGGAGGGTATTAAAAACATCCGGATGGGCCTTCTCGATCTCATCGAAGAGCACCACCGAGTAGGGGCGGCGGCGGACCGCTTCGGTCAACTGACCTCCTTCATCATAACCCACATAACCGGGAGGAGCCCCGATCATCCGGGAGACGGTGTGTTTCTCCTGATACTCGGACATATCCAGGCGGACCATCGACTTCTCATCATCGAAGAGATACTCGGCCAGCGCCTTGGCCAGTTCCGTCTTCCCCACTCCGGTCGGGCCCATAAATATAAATGAGCCAAGCGGCCGGTCCGGATCCGACATCCCGACCCGGCCCCGCCGGATCGCGTTAGCGACGGCCGTGATCGCTTCTTCCTGCCCGATTACCCGCTCGTGGAGCCTCTCTTCCACCGCGACCAGTTTCTCCATCTCTCCTTCCAGAAGCCGGCTGACCGGTATCCCGGTCCAGCTTCCTACCACCCCGGCAATATCATCCTCGCCCACTTCCTCTTTAAGCATCATCTTATCTTTCTGGAGTTCATTAAGCTGCTGGTTGGCCTCTTCCAGTTTATTCTGGATCTCAACCTTCTCCCCATATTTCAGCTGGGCGGCACGCTCCAGGTCTCCTTCCCTTTCAGCGGTCACTTCTTCCATTTTAATAGCATCCAGCCGTTCCAGAATCGAGCGGATCCCGGCAATGGCTTTTTTCTCGTTCTGCCAGTGAGCCTTGAGCCCCTTGCTTTCTTCTTTCAGATCTTCCAAGGTCCGACTCAGTTTCTCCAGCCGTTCCTTGCTGGCCTTATCCTTCTCCTTCCTCAAGGCCCGCTTCTCGATCTCCAGCTGCATGATCTTCCGCTCCACCTCATCAACTTCAATCGGCATACTGTCGATCTCTATCTTGAGACGGGAGGCGGCCTCATCTATAAGATCGATCGCTTTATCGGGGAGGAACCGGTCGCTGATATAGCGATCCGATAGGATAGCGGCGGCGATCAGGGCCGGATCGGTAATCCGGACACCATGATGAGCTTCATAGCGCTCCTTTAAACCCCGCAGAATAGCGATTGTAGCTTCGACCGAAGGTTCCCCCACAAAGACCGGCTGAAACCGCCGTTCCAGAGCGGCATCCTTCTCGATGTGCTTACGATATTCATCAAGCGTGGTGGAACCGATACAGTGAAGTTCGCCCCGAGCCAGGGACGGCTTGAGCATATTGGAAGCGTCCATCGCACCCTCGGCGGCGCCGGCGCCGACAATCGTATGGAGTTCATCGATAAAGAGGATTACCTCCCCTGCCGCCTTCTCCACCTCCGCCAGTACCGCCTTGAGTCGATCCTCGAACTCGCCCCTGTATTTAGCTCCGGCCACCAGAGCCCCTATATCAAGTGAGAGAAGGCGTTTATTTTTAAGTCCCTCCGGGACATCACCGGTCATGATCCGGGTAGCCAACCCCTCGGCTATGGCGGTCTTCCCAACCCCCGGTTCTCCGATCAGAACCGGATTATTCTTGGTCCGGCGGGAGAGGACCTGGATTACCCGGCGGATCTCGTTATCCCGCCCGATCACCGGATCGAGTTTCCCCTGCCGGGCCAGTTCGGTCAGGTCACGGGCAAACCTGGTTAGAGCTTCATACTTCTCCTCCGGGTTCTGATCCACCACCCTCTGGCTCCCCCGGATATCGACCAGAACCTGGAGAATACTATCCCGGGTAACTCCCAGTTCACGGAGAATCTTACCAGAGGGTGAGTCTGACTCGGACATTGCCAGGAGGAGGTGCTCTACGCTCAAATACTCATCCTTGAGCTTCTTTGCTTCATCCCAGGCGGTATTAAGGATTTTATTCAAGAGAGGTGATAGATAGGCCGACTGGGGGCCGGCTCCATAGACCTTGGGTATCTTCGAGACAACCTCCAGCGCCCGGGACTTCACTTCCCCGGGATCGACTGATAGTTTTTGAAGAATAGGACGGGTAAGCCCTTCTTCCTGATCGAGAAGCACGAGGAGAAGATGCGCCGGCGCGATCTCCTGCTGATTGTGTTCCGAGGCCAGATCCTGCGCGGCCTTCAATGCCTGCTGGGCTTTTAAAGTAAATTTGCTAAAATCCATTTGCTACCCCCTGAATTCTATTTTATGACAGGACCATTACAGTCAGGACTATTACCCCCCTACCTCACCCCCCTTTTTATGACAGGACGATTGCAGTCAGGACTATTACCCCCTACCTCACCCCCCTTTTTATGACAGGACGATT